>JGI12291J13898_1001019_pt1 | contig 7387 bp, 2 predicted proteins | sample TtaePargueraPR_4_FD_13898 | JGI IMG/M metagenome (IMG submission 13898) | reverse complement strand
TTCTGAAGGGAACGTTCTATTTTCCCTGAGTCCATTCAATGGTTGGAACCTTGGCAAGATAGTTTCTTTGTCAGCCAATAAATCAGATCACTCAGTTTGGGTCGCTAACCGGAAAGAGATCCGACATATATCCAACGATTCTCAGGTACTCAATTCAATTGAGTTACATGGCCTGTTGGGTGGAATAAAAGCACAAGTTATTTCACTGGGAAACTATACAGATACAGTCGCCCCAGAGTTGTGGATTGACGCGCCTCTTCAGGATGAATATTTAAATACAAATCAGCCCGTACTATCCATTTCCTACTCTGATGCTGGTCAGGGCGTTGATCCAGATACTTTGTCTGTATTTCTGGATAATCAAGCTGCCGACGTAGTCTGTACTTCAGATTCAAATAGTGCGACATGTTCATTTAACGAAATACTGAGCGAAGGGTCACACTTTGTGGCTGCTAGCGTTTCAGATTATGCGGGCAATCAATCTGAGTCCGTTACTTTAGATTTTAGAGTGGATACGATTCCCCCTGCCCAGGCCGATACATCCAAGATTACTGCTAGTGAACCTGATGAAAATGGTGATGTTGTTATCACTGGGGAGGAAGGTTCAGTTGAGTCAGGCAGTACCGTCGTAGTTACAAATAATCGTACGGGAGAATCTGTGAGCGTAACTTCGAACGCTGATGGAAGCTTCTCCGTAACACTTAAAGGTGAGTTAGGTGATAGTTTCGCTATTACCGTGATTGATAAGGCAGGGAATCAGGGAGAAGCCAGCAGTGTGGTTTCGGCACCCCCTAGCCCGGAAACCATTGCCCCCCCATTACCCGAAGTGGGTTATCCACCGTTTGCGCAACGGATAGCCTTTATCTACTCCGGCGACAATCCTATTCAGCGAGATGTGGCCCCTGACACCATAGAAGACCGGCGTGCATCCATGATGCACGGCACCGTACGCGACCGGGAAGGCAAACCCATCCCAGTAGTGAGGGTAACCATTCTGGATCATCCTGAATTCGGCCATACGTTGACTCAGGCTGATGGTGATTTCGATATGGTGGTTAATGGAGGCGGAGTTTTAACGGTTGTATACGAGAAGGCAGGTTTTTTGCCCGTTCAACGTACGCTCCAAACGGGTTGGAATGATTGGTATATAGCCGATGATGTGGTCATGATCCCATTAGATGAAAAAGTGACCATCATAGATTTGTCAGATAACACTCAAAGTTTCCAGGTTGCACAAGGCAGTGTAGTCGAGGATTCGGATGGCAAAAGGCAGGCAACCCTCCTGTTTCCTGCAGGTACTACTGCTGAAATCACATTACCCGACGGAAGTAAACAGCAACTCAGTCAGATTTCTGTTCGAGCTACGGAGTATACAGTCGGTGAGAGCGGACCTGATGCAATGCCTGCAGGGCTGCCACCCACATCTGCATATACGTATGCTGTTGAGCTATCCGTGGATCAGGCACGGCAACAGGGGGTCAAGGTTAATGGAAAGGATATTGAGTTTAGCCAGGCTGTGCCGTTCTATCTCGACAATTTCTTGGAGTTCCCTACAGGTCAAGCCGTGCCCATCGGTTATTACGATGGCGATATCGCAGCCTGGATCCCGTACCCGAATGGCCGGATTATTGAAATTCTTCGGATAGAAAATGATCAGGCCATTTTAGATGTGACTGGCGATGGCGATGATGCTACTTCCACAGAACTAGAAGTGCTGGGAATTACCGATGATGAGCTCAGTCAGCTAGCACAGATATACATGTCAGGTGACAGTCTATGGCGTGCGGCACTTGAGCATTTTTCAACATGGGATTGTAATTGGCCTTATGGCCCGCCTGAAGATGCACAGTTTCCAGATCTCGACTTGCCTAAAGAGACAGAAAAAACTCCAGATAATACCGACGAGGAAAATTTGTGTCCTGGATGCACGATTCATCCTCAGTCTCAATCGCTACACGAATCTATTGGTATTGCAGGAACGCCATACTCTATGCATTATCAAAGTGATAGGGCATTGGGTTATGAGCAGAAGATAGCCATACCTTTAACAGGAAATACTCTCCCTTCTGACTTGGAAGGAGTCTCATTGTCAATACTTGTTGCTGGGCGCAAGATTAGTGAAAGCTTTGCTGCAGAGCGTAACTTGGAATACACATTTGGGTGGGATGGATTGGATGCGACTGGACGAAGGGTTGCTGAGGATGAAGTTGCATATATAAAGGTACGATATTTGTACCCATGTGTTTATCGACCCGGAGATAACGGGTTTGCACAATTTGGAGGTCGTTCTGAAGCATTCGGTTCTAAGAATCGTTGCCAGGGATTCGCACTACTGCAAGAGTCAATAGTATCTCTACGCTCACCCTATAAGACACCTAAGTCCATTGCTAATTGGAGTATTTCTAATGAGCATGTTTGGGACGAAGTGAATCGGATATTACTTCAGGGTGATGGTGTGAAAAGGACAATATCTGCCAATGTCATCGAAAGTGTCGTAGGTAATCCTGGTGCTGGAAATTTGAGCTCGCCACAAGGAATAGCGATTGCTCCTGATGGAGTCTTATATGTTGCTAATTCAGGTAAGAATAAAATATTACGGGTAGGTTTGGATGGTGTGAGAAAGACTATTGCGGGTACGGGTACAAGTGGTTATTCCGGCGATGGTGGCGACGCTACACAAGCCAGATTAAATAACCCTAGTGGGATTTTCATTGATGATGAAGGTTCTTTATATATTGCGGATTCTGGAAACAACAGAATTCGTAAAGTAACCACTGATGGAATAATTGAAACTGTTGCTGGCAATGGTCAGGGTTCTGGCGATGGCGATGGCGATGGCGATGGCGATGGTGATGGTGATGGTGATGGTGATGGTGATGGTGATGGTGATGGCGGGGTAATAGGGGGTGGCGGTGCATCTCTGGCGTCGACTTTAGTCCATCAAAATGCCGTTTCTCCTCTTGGTGATGGGGGCTTGGCAATAGAAGCCAACTTACTTAATCCAACTGATATAGCGCTAGCTTCTGACGGTACCTTGTTTATAGCTGATACTGGGAATGATCGTATCAGGTATGTATTGCCAGACGGAAAAATTTATACCTATGCGGGAAGTGGGAATCAGCTCGGAGATGGTGGACCCGCTACCGATGCTGCCTTAGGTGGACCTGGAGGCATTGCGCTTGCATCTGATGGCAGTCTGTACGTTGCGGACTCTGATCAGAACCGAATTCGAAAAATTAGTATTGATGGAACGATAACCACCGTTGCTGGGACAGGTTTAGCGGGGTATTCGGGAGATGGTGGATTGGCGATAGGTGCAGAATTAGCTAACCCGATAGGTATTGCTGTAAACCAAGAGGGTAGCTTAGTAATTGTGGATGCTGAAAGCTCATGTGTTCGCCAAGTGGCCCCTGATGGCATCATTAATACAGTGGCTGGCTATTGTGTTCCGTTCGCTGTCGGAAGCTATTATGGCGATGGGGACCTTGCCTTAGACGCCGGGTTAAATTCTCCGTCGAAAATTGCCATTGGCCCTGATGGCGCTTTTTATGTTGTAGATACTGGAAACAACCGTGTACGAAGAATCGATAACGGTGGGATACAAACGACTGAGTACGGAAGCCATGCCTTACCATCAGAACATGGAGAAAGTATTTTTGTATTTGACGATGCTGGCAGACATCGTCTTACTGTTGACGCACTTACGGGCGAGATCATTACGGAGTTTTCCCGTGATTCAGAAGGACGATTGATCACCATCACTGACGGTGAGGGTAACGTTACGACTGTCGAACGTGATGACGTGGGTAATCCGGTTTCTATTGTGGCGCCATATGGCCAGAGGTCAGTTATAGAGTTAGATAGTAGTAAACATCTTTCCAAGATAATCAAACCAAATGGAATTACTTGGATTGTGCAGCACACGTCATCTGGGCTGCTGACGGAAATTACTGATCCAAATAACAATCAGAACAACTTTACTTATAGTTCTACAGGGCGTCTTATTCAGGACATAAACGCGGCAGGTGGGGGATGGCAAACTTCACGAAAGAACCTAGAGTTGGGAGACCGTGTGTTTATGACGAGTGGTGAAGGTAGGGCCAGTCAATTTACATTCAAGGATTTGTTGAATCGTTTTCGCAGATATGTAGATATAGGGCCGGATGGCGCTAAAACCAGTCGCACATATTCCCCGTTTGAAGATCTGACCACTAAGTATCCCGAGGGCACGGTGACATTGGTATCAGAGAAGTCTGATCCGAGATTCGGCTTCAATGCTCCGATAATAGATAGGTACAGAGTTAAATTACCTTCGGGCCTTAAATATGTTCAAACTACAAAGAGAAAGGTGGATTTGGCTGACCCATCGGACGCGCTCTCGCTCGAAACGTTTGAGGATAAAATCACGACTAACGGGCGGAAGCTTATCGCAAGCTACGAAGCGCTCTCTCGTCAGTGGACGATTACAACGCCTGAAAGCCGGGTTAGCACTCTCACCACGGATAAACTTAGTCGCCCACTAATGCGGTCTATACCAGGTGTTGCTCCAATATCTGCTGGCTACGATTCGCGGGGGCGCCTTGCATCTATTAGCCAAGATGATGGGGTTGAAAACCGTAGCAGTACTTTCAGTTATGGCGCCGATGGGTATCTGGCCTCCGTGACTGATGCACTGAATCGTACCGTGAGCTTCGAAAGTGATGCTGTAGGTCGAGTCACGAAACAAACTTTGCCTGATGGTAGGGAAATCAACTTCACATATGACCCCAAGGGCAACCTGACATCATTGCAACCGCCGGGGCGGAATGCTCACGTATTCAAATACACTGCTGTTGACCAACAGGAGGAATACACTCCACCGGATGTCGGTGCTGGCACCAATATCACCGGCTATCAATACAACCTCGATAAGCAGTTGACCAAGATTACTCGCCCCGATGGTCAGGTTGTGAATTTGGCCTATGATTTCGGTGGTCGCCTGGGACAAATCAGTATTCCCACAGGGAATTACGACTATAGCTATACACCCGATTCAGGGCAATTTGATACGGTAACTGCACCCGCTGGCGGTGGTGCTCTTAACTATGCTTACGATGGCTTCCTGGTCACAGGGGAAACCCAGACAGGGGATATCTCAGGCAATGTCACCTGGACCTACGATAATAACTTCTGGGTCACCCAGCGCTGTGCCAGCAGCGACTGCATCAGCTTCACCTACGACGACGACGGTCTGCTCACTGGCGCCGGGGCCATCACCCTCAGCCGTGATGTCGGCAATGGCCTGCTCACTGGCACTACCTTGGGAGATATCACAACCAGCCAAGGCTATAACGGTTTTGCTGAGATGCAGGATATGGAAGCGGTGTATCAGAGCAATGAGCTGTTTGCCAGTAGCTATACCCGCGACAAGCTGGGCCGCATCACCGAGAAGGTCGAGACCATCGAGGGAGCAATCACGGCCTACGGTTACGAATATGATCTGGCCGGTCGACTTAAAACTGTCACCCAGGATGGGGTGACTGTATCCACCTACAGCTACGATGCCAACGGCAACCGCACGGCGCATAACAGTACGCAAGGCAGCTACGACGCCCAGGACCGTCTCACCAGCTATGGTAATGCTACCTACGAATACACAGCCAATGGTGAACTCAAGTCCAAGACTGTGAGTGGAGTCACCACCCAATACATTTACGATGTATTGGGTAACCTCAGGCAGGTCACGCTGCCAGGCGATATCACCATTGATTATGTGATTGATGGCAGAAACCGCAGGATTGGCAAGAAGGTCAATGGCGAGCTGACTCAGGGCTTAATCTACGGTAACCAGCTTGAGCCGATTGCGGAGCTGGATGGCGATGGCAATCTCGTCAGCAGATTCGTTTATGGCTCCAAGCCACATGTTCCGGACTACATGGTCAAGGCTGGGGTTACCTATCGGATTATCAGTGACCATCTGGGCAGCCCAAGACTCATCGTGAATACCACGGATGGATCAACCGTCCAGCGTATGGACTATGACGAATACGGCAACATCACCAGTGATACCAACCCCGGCTTCCAGCCTTTTGGCTTTGCGGGCGGCATCTACGACCCACACACCGGTCTCAGCCGATTCGGGGCCAGGGATTATGATCCCGAGACAGGGCGATGGACGGCGAAGGATCCTATACGGTTCCAGGGCGGGGATACGAACTTGTATGGGTATGTACTTAATGATCCGGTGAATGTGATTGATTTCACTGGCTTGGACGCAACAGTATGTTTATATCCGGGTGCAGCTGGAGCTGGTCATGTAGGCATAGGCGTGAATAGCGACGCTACAGTTGGATTTTATCCGGATAGTGGGGGTGAGGGTGATCCTATTACTGGTACACAAGGAATTGTGAAACCAGATACAAAACAGGCAAAAAGCTGCAAAACTATAGCGACATCGCCGTCTCAAGATAAGAGAATGAGTGATTTTATTAAGGGAGCGAGTACGCCTCCGGTAGCTGATTACACGCTGTTTAGTAATAATTGCGTGAATTTCGTCCGAATGACCTTGCAACAAGGGGAAATATCTTCCTCGGATTCTATTGCTCCAAAACCATTTTTTAACGATCTCCAAGGTTCACCATAGAGCAATTTAAATGAGTCGATTTGTTCTTGTTTGTGGGTCAATTGGAGGGGGGGTGCCAATACTGTGGCTTATCACTTATCACTTATATCCTAGGTTGATTGAGAGCCTGCTGTCCTTTTCCTGGTCAGATGGAATTTTACTTTGTCTGTGGCCTTTTTGGGTTTTGATGATTGGCGACCCTCTAGACTCTAGCATCCTACTTCCTGGATTAGCAGTAGCTTTGAATAGTCTGTTTTATGGAGTGTTTGGTGCATTACTTTGGGCAGGACTGAATAAATCAAAAGTTTACATTGCAGTATTTATCGTGTTGATACTCGTATTTTGGACACTGCTTATCAGTCTATACTATTGATATTGTTTTTAATTATAAAAATCAAGGGGTTAATATATATGGGTATGTGCTGGGGGATCCGATAAATCTGATCGATCAGTACCACCTTGCAAGTAAGATTCGCTTATATCCAGGCGAGACTCGTATTCAAACTTCACTCTATTACCATACGGAGCCGGACGGGTTCGGTACCTTTCTCGCGGGCATATCTGAAAGAGATCACAACGCCCCGAATCAGGTGGTGGAGCAGAGAACAAATGGGGAGGCAGTAGAAATTTACCCTCTGCATGACTAGATATTACTGATTCGTGTGTGTGGTCGTTACAACAGATTACAACGACTTGTTGTAATTACAAATAACTGTTGTAAAGCGTTGTAATGACCCATGTCGTAGACAAAAACTTGAGAAGCGATAATGCAGCTAGCTCAAGAGT
>JGI12291J13898_1000990_pt1 | contig 7507 bp, 6 predicted proteins | sample TtaePargueraPR_4_FD_13898 | JGI IMG/M metagenome (IMG submission 13898) | reverse complement strand
GGCTCAAGCCGAAGAGCAGGGGTTAAGTCACGAAGACAAGCTGGTGGTCTGGTCGAGCCGTGAGGCGAGCGATCTGGGTGAATACTGTGCCGAGAAACAAATAAAGCTGCTCAGGGTCGAGGACGGATTTTTGCGCTCGGTCGGACTTGGTTCGGATTTCGTGACGCCCATTTCACTGGTGGTTGACGATGGGGGCATTTATTACGACCCCGCTCGGCCGAGCCAACTGGAGAGTTTGCTGCAGCATGCAGACTTTGATGAAGTGAAGCTGCAACGTGCGGCCCTTATACGGGAGCGAATTGTGTCCCGAGGGATCAGCAAGTACAACCTTGGGGGCGATGCCGCGTTATTAAGGGAGCTTGATTCCCGCTTCCGCGGACCGGAATCCACCGGCCAGAGGAAAAAAATTCTCGTGCCGGGACAGGTTGAGGATGATGCTTCGGTGCTGAGGGGAGGCGGAGATATCCAGGACAACCTGACCCTGCTTCGCCGGGTCAGGGAAGAAAACCCTGAGGCATTTATCCTGTTTAAACCTCATCCGGACGTGGAGTCAGGCAACCGAAAACGTAAAAGCAGTGTGGCGGATCTTGAAAACATCTGTGACGCCTATGTGGCTGATATCGATATTCTGCAATGCCTGGCCTGGGCGGATGAAGTCCATACTTTGACTTCATTAACCGGGTTCGAAGCATTGTTGCGCGGAATGCCGGTGACAACCTATGGCAGTCCCTTCTATGCCGGCTGGGGTTTGACGAATGATCACGTTCGTCAGCCCAGGCGGACAAGAAAATTGGTTATTGATGAACTGGTTGCGGGCGTGCTGATTGACTATCCTAGATATTATCATTGGCCTTCAGGGAACTTTATGAGTACCGAAAGTGCCATTGATGTACTTGCCGCGCGAAAACGGCAGGGTAGTGCCACGAACAGGCCGGGAATGACCGTACTTAAGCGAGGCGCGATCAAGCTTCGGCAACTGGCTAATATAGTCAGGTACTCTTAGCCAGCTTTATGAGAGAAACGGATTTGTATTTGCATGATTGATATACCATTTGGCGGGTGGAGAAAAATAGTAGGTGACGAGTTCGAGAGTGAATTTCTTGATCTCGAGTACCTGCGCAAGAAAAGCGAGCATGTGCAGCCTTCGCTCAGAAGGCCTTCAGTTCGCAAGTTGACGACGCCAGACGGCCGGCAGTACAAACTTCTATATGTGCCTAGTGGCAATGCCCGAATCAGGGAAATGCTGCGGATTATCAAGCCGATCCAGGGCGAGGCCTTTATTCCCAGGATGCTGTGGGCGGATGACCATAGCCTGTTACTGGAGTTCATTGAGGGGGATTTCCCCAAAGTGAGTTCTGAAAAATTCAGCCGGGATCTTGGTGAGGTGATGGCGCGTTTACATCAGTATCGCTTTTCACCTATTTCCAAAATTCGTTATCGACTGGAATACCGCCACAATCTCAAGTCGCTGGTGCGACATAAGCTGCTGGATGTGCAGCAGGCACGCAAGGCGCGGCAGCTCTATGCGGTGCTGGAGCCGCCGGTTTTGCAGCGCAGCCTGGATTATTTCGACATTGCCCGTAATAACTTTGTCTATGATCAGCAGGGTGCTCTCAGGTTGATAGACGTGGGGGCCTTCCGTCGTAATCGAATGATGGGGCAGTTTTTCGTCGGCACATCACATTTCAATGAACTCAACACTGATGCCTTCTGGGAAGCCTATCTGGCCAGCACCCAGAATCATTACATTTATCAACATCTCGGTTATCTCAGGCTGTTTCATTATGTGATGAAGGCGGGTCAACGTGCCCGTTCTTTTGCCAGCTCTGCTGACAAAACTACCCTGGAGGCGCAACGCCACTGGCAGCGCTGTACCGAGATGAAAGACCGACTACTCGCATTGCTGGATGCGAATTCATGATTGGAGTGTTGTTAACAGAAACAACGCAACGACAAATCGAATCTTTCCTCGGCGAGAATTTTGAACTCCGCCATTTGCATCCCTGGTATGTACGTTTTGGAAGAACGTATGTGCAAGAAAGATATGCCTTGCCTCAGGCTTATAAGCTGGTTACACCCAGCGGCAGGATATTGAAGCTGCACCTGGGTGACGACAAGCGCCGCTTTCAGCATATGGCAACGCGAGCCAGTCAGGCAGAAACAACAAACCTGTTTCCTGATGTGCTTTGGCGTAACGATCAAGCCTTGTTAATGGAGTTTATACCAGGTCAACTGCCTGACTTCGGCGGTGAGGAATTCGCCAGAGCACTGGGACGTTGTCTGGCATCACTGCATCAGATAATGCGCGAACCATGCGATGAGGCGCGTATTGATGCCGGCGTAAAGCGCGACCTGGCTCTTTTATCTGAAAGCGGGGTTATCCGGGGTGTTGAATTGGAGCGTCATGCCGAGGCTCTGAGGGAGGCCAAACCCCGAAATTTATCCTGCAGTATGGATTACACGGATGTTAAGCCGGGCAACTTTCTGTGGGATGCAGAGCGCAAGCTCCGTTTTATCGATTTGGGTGCACTGCGCGCCCATAGGCCAACGGGTCAGTATCTGTGTGGCAGTTTCAAATTCCGGCGTTTACGCCGGAAGGCCTTTAGCGAAGCCTATTTGCAGGCAGGCGGCATTCCCCAGGTTATAGAGCACGCCAGATATCTTCGCATGCTGAATTGCATCTGGGCGGCGGCACTCTATACGAGGAAGATGCGAGAAGTCCCTGCCTATTTGCCCCTACATAAACTGATCTACCGACTTATGGCAGGTAACTTGTTGAGAGAATTCAGGCACCTGGCCGAGAAGCCGCAAAACGACCTGATTGCGATCTGAAGTCGTTTCAATAGTTAGCCAACAACCTTGATATTTCCCTGGTCTTGTCTTTCATGAGTGCAGCATTGGCGCACGATTCCACATTGAGCCTGAGCAATGGCTCTGTATTGGACGCGCGTATGTTGAAGCGCCAGTCATTGAATTCCAGGCTCAAGCCATCCGTTTCATCGACCACCGGGTTTTGGGCTTCAAAGTGTCTGCGCAAGCTCTCAATAGCTGCCTGGCTATCATTTACCGTGAAATTGAGTTCTCCGCTGCAGGGATAGGCGGCGATGCGTTTCTGTACCAGCTCGGATAGCGGCTTGCCGGTCGTGGACATCAGTTCAGCCACCAGCAGCCAGGGAATCATTCCACTGTCACAGTAAGCGAAGTCGCGGAAGTAGTGGTGGGCGCTCATTTCACCGCCGTAGATAGCGTTCTCACGGCGCATACGTTCTTTGATGAAGGCATGACCGGTCTTGCTTTGTATGGCGGTGCCGCCGCCATCCCTGACCATATCGATGGTGTTCCAGGTCAGTCTGGGGTCGTGGATAATTTTCTCCCCAGGATGCTTGTCCAGAAATGCCTTGGCCAATAGTCCAACGATGTAATAGCCCTCAATAAATGCGCCTTGCTCATTGAAGAGGAAACAACGGTCGAAGTCGCCATCCCAGGCAATACCCATGTCGGCTTCATGCTCGAGTACGGCGTTACGCGTATCTGCCCTGTTCTCAGGCAGTAACGGGTTGGGTATGCCGTTGGGGAAATTGCCGTCCGGTTCGTGATGCACCCTGATGAATTCAATACTCGGCAGGCGTTCGTCCAAAGCGTCAATGACATGTCCGGCAGCACCGTTACCGGAATTGACTACGACGCGTAAAGGCCTGAGCTGCTCGGCATCTATATAGGTGAGTAAGTGGTCGGCGTAATCCTGCAGGACGGAGACATGTGTTAACTGGCCTTTTCCGTCGGGTGGAGGGAAGTCATTTTTCTCGACCAGTTTTTCAATCTCTTTTAACCCGCTGTCTCCGCTCACTGGCTTGGCGTGTTCGCGGACCAGCTTCATGCCGTTGTAGTCCATCGGGTTATGGCTGGCGGTCACTTCGATCCCGCCATCTGTTTCGAGATGGAACGTCGCAAAATAAACTTCTTCTGTACCGGCCAACCCTATATCAATGACATTGGCGCCCGAATCAACAAGGCCATTGGTTAGAGCCTGCTTGAGTGTTTCGCTGCTAAGCCGAATATCGGCACCGACGACAACCTGGCGAGGTTGAAAGTGATATCCGTAGGCGCGGCCTATCTGGTAGGCAATATTTTCGTTGAGTTCACTGCCGAGCTTGCCCCGGATATCGTAAGCCTTGAAACAGGGCAGCGGCATCAGCTGCGCCCATAGTGGTCATCGAAACGGACAATATCGTCTTCGCCGAGGTAGTCACCACATTGCACTTCAATGATCACCAGATCCTTATCACCAGGGTTAGCCAGGCGGTGTTGATGTTCCGCGGGGATATAAGTGGATTCATTGGCGTTCAGGGTGAATTCGTGATCGCCATTGACCACAAGTGCTTGCCCACTGACAACTACCCAGTGTTCGCTGCGCTGGTGGTGCATCTGCAGGGATAATGAAGCCCCCGGTTTGACCAGAATGCGCTTGATCTTGAAACGCGGGCCCTCTTCCAGAACGGTATAAGTGCCCCAGGGGCGGTGCACAGTACGGTGCAGTTTATGGACTTCGTCTTCGGATGCCTTGAGTTGGCCGACGATCTGCTTCACGTCCTGAGCACGTTCCTTGCTGGCGACGAGAACCGCATCCGCAGTATCGATAATGACCAGATCCGTCACGCCGACTGCGCCAATCATACGGCCGTCGCTCTGGATAAAGCAGTTGGCCACGTCGTGGATCTGGGCGCGGCCCATAATCTGGTTGCCGGCATCGTCAGAAGGCTGGATTTCACTGAATGCTTTCCAGGATCCGATGTCATTCCAGCCGATATCACAGGCCACAACGGCAACTTTTTCGGATTTCTCGATCACGGCGTAGTCAATGGAAATATCAGGCGCCGCGCCGAAGGTTTCCGGGTCGAGTTCGAGGCTTGTCAGGCCTTCGCCGGCTGCTTTGCGGGCTTTTTGATAACTCGCTTCAGCGCTTTCCAGAAGCTCCGGGGCATGCTGCCTGAGTTCTTCGAGCATGGTCTTTGCGGTAAAGCAGAACATGCCGGAATTCCACAAATAGTTGCCGGATTCAAAATATTGGCTGGCATTCTCGAAAGAGGGTTTCTCTATAAAGCGCTTGACCTTGTGGCCATCGGCTTCGATGTATCCATAACCGGTTTCCACCCTGGTAGGCTGAATGCCGAAGGTGACGATGTTGCCTGCCTTGGCCAATGCTGCAGCTTCTTCAACAGCTTGGGCAAAGGCTTCCTGGTTCGTGATCAAGTGGTCCGAAGGCAGCACAAGCAAAACTGCATCTGATTGGCTTTGGTCGAAGTGCAGGGCAGCCAATGCGATGGCCGGTGCGGTGTTCCTGCCAAAGGGTTCCAGCAGGAAAGAGAGCGGCAGAGCATTTGTGTTGATATCGCGGTATTCATCCTCGGTTATGAAGAACAGTTCACGATTCGTGACGGTCAACATCTCCTTCACGCCGGGCAACGAAGCAGCACGCAGAAAAGCCTTTTGCAAAAGACTCTGCCCATCCGGCATGCGGATAAAGGGTTTGGGATGCATTTGCCGGGAAACCGGCCACAAGCGTGTGCCCGCACCTCCGGAAAGGATGACGGGATACAGATCAATGGAAGGTGCCGGCATGGGAAGTGTCTTATCGTGCAGGTAATTCGTAGAGCTCGAAAAAGTCACCCGGGTACTCGGCCTTTTCTTTCCATACGGGCGCTAGTTCGTGCTTCTTGAATATGGGGTGTTCCTGAATGTTAATGCCTTCGTGGCGGCTTTTGGGACGCTGTAGATACAACTCACTGCCTTCGTCTCTACGATTTGTCAGGAGGATATATCTGGCGTCGAGATCGTAGAAAATGAAATGAAGAAAGCGTTCTATTTCTTCATTCAGCATATGTCCGAGTACATCGAAGCAGATTATTAAATCGCAGGACCGAATTGCAAGCTTATCTTGATCGCGTTTCGCACTCAGGTCCAGGCACTGGAAATGTACGTTTTCTGCTCCATGCGCAGCTGTATTCTGCTTGATGACGCTTTCTACAACATCAACGCCGTGATACTGCTGCAGGCCGGGGATGACTTTTACCATCCAGTAAAGATCACCGCAGCCCAGATCAAGGATGCTCTGTATATTTTTTTCATTGATGATTCTTTCCAGCAAAAGAATCTTCTGGGTGGCAAAGCTGCCCTCTGAGCCGGTGCCACTGAGGGACTCTTTGCCGTGCCAAAGATTGTGTTTGTAGACAGCCGAGAAAAACTTCTTCGGTGATGCTTCTTCAGAAGGAATTCCCTTCAATTTCTTTTTGAGTGTTTTAAATATGCGTTTCATATATCAGAAAGAGTAGGGTCTGGCCATGCCATCGACATGCCGTACCTGCTAAGGGTTCCATGTCGCTGCAAGATCACGTCCTGCACAACATTCTAGTTACTTTGCCTGAGGCACTATCAATACGGCGGTAGAGCGCACCACCTGCAACAAGTATTTTCATAGGCGCGCATTATACTGTTTATATAGAGTGAAACTGTCTCGCATTTGGTGGTGGCGATATGAAAGAACACCCAGTAGGTATTTGTAGCGTCTGCGGCAACTACAGTTATAACCCGGACCATGTCGGTGCTAGCTGTCACGCGCATCATCAGGGCAAAGCCTGTAACGGCGTTATGCAGGATGCGCGTGCCGAGGATGCCTGGGAGCTTTGTCCCGCCTGCAGGTCACGTGGTCTGGAGCATGAGGTGGATTGTCCGCAATGCGCCGGCGCCGGATGGTTATACTCTCCCTGAATTCACCTCTTTCAACCGCTCTTATGTCTAACAGGAAAAGCAAAAAACTTTTCTTTACCGTCTTTTTTTTCCTGGTTTTTATCCCGGCGCTACTTTGGGCATTGCCGTATGGCTTGCGTCTTGCAGCCGTCAGCGCCCTGGAAAGGCAGGGTTTGCAGGCGCAGATACAGAATATTGATCTGAATCTTTTCACTGGCCGCCTGGCTGTTGACGGGGCGCAGGGGCAGTCTGAAAGCGGCGAGGGGTTTCGTGTTAATCGCGCTTTGCTGGAGTGGCGTTATGCGCCGCTGCTGGAAAAACGCATCCATTTGAGCCGGCTGGAGCTGTCGGGTGCGCAACTGGATATTCAGCGCTCAGCGGAAAATGTGATTTTCATTGCCGGGATCAGGCTCGAACCTACCAGGGATTCAGGCGAGTCGTCGGGCTGGGGTTTTGGCCTGGATCAGGCGGCCATAGCCGAAACCGAGTTACGTTATCGTGACGATCTTCTGGACGAGACTCTGGTGGTCAATGCTACCTCTGTGAATGACGTGGCGACCTGGGCTCCCTCTCAGCAGATTACTTTTTCGGCCACTGGCGCCGTACAGGAAAGTCAGTTGAGCCTTGATGGGGTGATCCAGCCCTTTGGCGAAGTGATCACTGTGGATATCCAAAGTGATGCCCGGGCGCTGCCGCTGGATATTATGGGTTCTTATATCCAGCAGTCTTTGCAAGGCAGGCTCGACGCAAAGTTGAATATTGG
>JGI12291J13898_1000915_pt1 | contig 7858 bp, 6 predicted proteins | sample TtaePargueraPR_4_FD_13898 | JGI IMG/M metagenome (IMG submission 13898) | reverse complement strand
TCGACGGACCATGGCCACCCGACCTGCCGCACCGCCGACCTGTCGGCAGCGGAGGCGGAGCGGCTGTTCCGGCGTGTCCTCGAGCCCGGCGTAGCCGCGGAGGATGCGGAGTTGTTTCGCGCGCAGATGCTGACCGAGATGGCGGCGATGAGCCTGGACGACGGGCTGGTCATGCAGATTCACCCGGGGTCGTGCCGCAACCATTCCGCCTGGGTGTACGACCGTTACGGACGCGACAAGGGCTTCGATATCCCGATGCGCACCGACTACGTGCAGGCGTTGCGGCCGTTGCTCGGCAGGCATGGCATGGACCCGCGGCTCGACATCATCCTGTTTACGCTCGACGAAAGCGCTTACAGCCGGGAACTGGCGCCATTGGCCGGCGCGTACCCGTGCCTGAAACTGGGGCCGGCCTGGTGGTTCCACGATTCGCCAAACGGAATGCGGCGATTCCGTGACCTGACCACGGAGACCGCCGGTTTTTTCAACACGGTCGGCTTCAACGACGACACGCGCGCGTTCCTGTCGATCCCGGCGCGGCACGACGTCGCCCGCCGGGTCGATTGTGCGTTCCTCGCCGGCCTCGTTGCCGAGCATCGCCTGCCGGAAGACGAGGCGCACTCGATCGCGAAGAGCCTGGCCTACGACCTGCCGAAGCAGGCGTACAAGCTGGAGGCCACTGCATGCTGACGCGACGCCAGATGCTGCTCGCCCCGTTGCTGCTGTCTGCCTGCGGCCGGCGCGACGGTCCCCGGCCGCTGTTTGCCGCGGACGCCCACCCCGACGAGTACCCGACGGTACAGGCGCTGTACGCCATCGACCGCCTGCTGGATGAGCGGACGAACGGCGAGATGCGTCTGCGGGTGTACGCGGGGGGGCAGATGGGTGCGGAAAAGGACACGCTGGAGATCACGATCTTCGGCGGGCTGGACCTGAACCGCGTCAACCTGGCGCCACTGAACTCGATCGTGCCCGAAACGGTGGTGCTCGCGCTGCCGTTCCTGTTCGAGTCGATTGCGCACGCCCGCCGCGTTTTTGACGGTGAGCCCGGCCGCCGCATACTCGAAAGGATGACGCCGCACGGGCTCAAAGGGCTGTGCTACTACGACTCCGGCGCGCGGTCGTTCTACAACACCCAGCGACCGATCCGGACACCCGATGACCTGCGCGGCCTCAAGATCCGGGTGCAGAACTCGGACATCTACGTGGCGATGGTACAGGCATTGGGCGCAAACCCGACCCCGATACCGTACGGCGAGGTCTACCAGGCGCTGATCCAGGGCGTCGTGGACGGCGCCGAGAACAACTGGCCCTCGTACGAGAGTTCCCGGCACTTCGAGGTTGCGAAACATTACAGCCTGACACGGCACGTGATGGCGCCGGAAGTTCTCGTCGCGTCGACACGCAGCTGGGACAAGATGACGGTCGAGGAGCAGGACACCCTGCTCGCCGCCGCGCGGGACTCGGTGCCCATCATGCGCGCAACCTGGGACAAGCGAGTGGCCGACTCCCGCAAGCGCGTCCTGGCGGCCGACGTGCAGCTCGTCGACGATGTCGAGCACAGTGCGTTTGCCGCCCTCATGCGCCCGGTGTGGGACCAGTTCGTCACGACGCCGGAGATGCAGGACCTCGTGGACTCGATCCGGTCGCTGGGGCAGGGGGAGAAGAATGACGACGACTGAGCGCCCGACGGGCTTCAGCGCGCACACCAGTCGCCTGGTGCGCTGGTTTGCCTGCATCGGCCTGTTGATCATGACGGCCATCATCGGCTGGCAGGTGTTCGCGCGCTATGTTCTCAACGCGAGCCCGGCATGGGCCGAGCAGGCTGCGCTGTTGCTGATGATCTGGTACGTGATGTTCGCGGCTGCGGCCGGCGTTCGCGAAGGGTTCCACATTCGCATCGGCGTCATCGAGAACGCGTTGCCGGCGCGGCTCCAGCGCATCGTTCGTTCACTGGGACACGCGCTCGTGGGGCTGTTCGGCGTGGCGATGGTCGTTTGGGGCGCGGAACTGGTCGGCGCGACCTGGGAACACGACATTCCGACACTGGGGCTGCCGCGCGGCGTGGCGTACGTACCGATGCCGCTGTCGGGCCTGCTGATCGCGCTGTTCTCGGTCGAGCACATCATCGCGACCTGGCGCGGCAGGGAGGTGCGCGACGCATGGAACTAGGATTCCTGATCGGACTGCTGCTGTTCCTGCTCGTCATCGGCGTGCCGGTGGCGTTTGCGCTCGGCATTGCCTCTCTGGCGACATTCCTGATGCTCGACATCCCGCTCGTCGTCGCGTTCCAGCGCATGGCGGCGGGCATGAACGTCTTTGCACTGATGGCGATCCCCTTCTTCGTCTTCGCGGGCGACCTGATGCACCGGGCGGGTATCGCGGAACGACTCATCCGCGTGGCGGATGCCGCGTTCGGCCGCATGCGCGGCGGCCTCGGCCAGGTCGATGTCGGCGCGTCGATGTTGTTCGGCGCGGTATCGGGCTCCGCGATCGCGAGCGTGTCGGGCATTGGTTCCTCGCTGGTACCGATGATGCGGGACAAGGGCTACGATGCCGACTACGCGGTCAACGTTTCGGTGACGTCCGCGATCACGGGCCTCCTGATACCGCCGTCGCACAACATGATCATCTACGCCGCGGCCGCAGGCGTCAGTATCTCGCTGGCCGACCTGTTCCTCGCGGGTATCGTGCCGGGCGTACTGACCGGCCTGCTGCTCATGCTGGTGGCCTGGGTCGTGGCCGTGAAGCGGAATTACCCGCGCGGTGCCTTCCCCGGCTTCCGCGCGTTCTTCGCGGCGTTCGCCGGTGCGCTGCCCGGCCTGATTGCGGCAGCCATCATCGTCGTCGGCGTGCTGTCCGGCGTCTTCACGCCGACGGAATCGTCCGGCATCGCCGTCATCTACACGCTGATCGTGGCGATCTTCGTGTATCGCTCTCTCGGCTGGACGCGTTTCGTGCAGGCGACGACGGCCGCAGTACGGACGACCGCGATGGTCATGATCATCATCGGCGCGGCCGCGGCGTTCGGCTGGCTCCTCGCGCTGCTGCAGGCGCCTGCACAGCTCGCCGACCTGCTGAAGAGCATCACCGAGAACCCGTTGCTGCTGCTGTTGTTGATTAACCTCGTATTGCTGCTGCTCGGCACGTTCATGGACATGGCGCCGCTGATCATCATCACGACGCCGATCTTCCTGCCCATGGCGCAGGAACTCGGGATGGACCCGGTGCAGTTCGGGATCATGCTACTGCTCAACCTCGGCATCGGCCTCGTGACGCCGCCCGTCGGCTCCGTGCTGTTCGTCGGCTGCGCGGTCGGCAACATCCCGATCGAGCGCACGGTGCGCACGATCTGGCCGTTCTACCTGGCCATGATCGTGTCGCTGGCCCTGATCATTTACGTGCCCGCCATTTCGCTGTGGCTACCGAGCCTGTTTCACTGACGCAACCGCGACTGGGCCCGGCATCGCTGGACGCGCTCGACGCGCGCGTGCAGCGGCCGTCCTACGATCGCGCGACGGTCGGCTGCGGCATCGTGCATCTCGGTGTCGGGGCGTTCATGCGCGCGCACGTTGCGGTATATTGCGACGACGTGCTCCGGACCGGCGACGACTGGGGGATTGCCGGCGTCAGCCTGCGCAGGCCGGACGTCAGCCGGCAGCTCGCCCCGCAGGACTGCCTGTACACGGTCCGCATCGGCGCTGAATCGTCGGAGTACCGCCTGGTCGGATCGCTGCGGTCCATCGCCGTCGCGCCGGAGGACCCGGGGGCGACGGTCGACAGCCTCGCGTCGCCATCGACACGCGTCGTAACGATCACGGTCACCGAGAAGGGCTATTGCATCGATCCACACCGGGGCGGACTGGCGGCGGAGCACCCGGATATCGTCCACGACCTCGCTCATCCCGCCGAGCCGCGCAGTCTCGTTGGCCTGCTGTACGCGGCATGCCGCCAACGGCGCGACCGCAGTGCGGGCGGCATTACGGTGCTCTCCTGCGACAATCTGCCATCGAACGGCGCGTTGCTGCGCCGCGCGGTTCTCGACTTCGCATCGCTGTCCGGCGGGGAACTCGGCGGATGGATCGAACGCAACGTCGCTTTCCCGTCCAGCATGATCGACCGTATCGTACCGGCGACGACGCCGGATGACATCGCGCAGGCTGCGTCGGAGACCGGGGTGGTGGACGAGGCGCTAGTCTGCACCGAGCCGTTCACGCAGTGGGTTATCGAGGATCAATTTGCGCGCGGACGTCCCCGTTGGGAAGACGCGGGCGCTCTGCTCGTGCCGGACGTCGCACCCTACGAGGCGGCAAAGCTCCGGTTGCTCAACGGCGCTCACTCCACGCTGGCGTACCTCGGGTACCTCGCCGGCTACCAGTACGTGCACGAGGTCATGGGTGACGCGGTGCTGTCCAGCTTCGTCGAGCGTATGATGGTCCATGAGATTTCACCGGTTACGCAAGAGCCGGCGGGCATGGAACACCGCGTGTACATCGCGCAGTTGCTCGAGCGCTTTCGCAATCCGTCGCTGCGGCACCGCACCTGGCAGATCGCCATGGACGGTTCACAGAAATTGCCGCAGCGGCTGCTGGCCTCCATCGGTGATCAGCGCGGGTCCGCGGGGCACGACGACGGGCTGTGCATCGCGGTCGCCGCGTGGATGCGCTACGTGCTCGGTACGGACGAGGAGGGCGGGCGCATCGACGTCAGTGACCCGCTCGCGGACACGTTCGCACAGATCGCCGCCGACTGCGGGGACGACAATGCTGCTATCGTGGCGCGCTTTCTCGACATCGGCAGTGTCTTTCCTGTCGATCTCGCCGGCGACACGGCGTTTGCCGGGACGCTCGTGCGGCGCCTGGCTGAACTGAGACAATTCGGTGCGCGCGAAACCGCGCGCCGGTTCCTGGAGAATGAATCGACATGACGGCGCCCCGCCTGATACGCCTTCGCGACGAAGACAACGTCGCCATCGTCCTGGCCGATATCGCGCCGGGCGAAACACTCGACGGCGGCGTGACGTCTGCCGAGGCGATCCCGCGCGGACACAAGATCGCGCTCGCGCCGATTTCGAAGGGCGATGCGATCCGAAAGCTCGGACAGACGATCGGCATGGCGAGCGCCCACATTGTGCCGGGCGCCCACGTGCACGTGCACAACATCGACGCGAGCGAAAGCCCGCAGGCCGTCGCGACCGGCAGCAGCGCGTTTCCGGAGACGCCGGGCCGGCAGGGCTTTTCCGGCTACCGCCGGGCCGACGGACGCGTCGGTACCCGCAACTGCATCGGCGTCGTCGCCACCGTGAATTGTTCCGCGACGGTCGTCCGCGAGATCGTCGCGCGCTCGCGCGCGGCGCTGCCGGGCGACAGCCGCGTCGACGCGATCGTTCCAATCACGCACGCGACGGGCTGCGGCATGGCGTCCGGCGGAACCGGTATTCGTTTGTTGCAGCGGACATTGCGCGGCTTCATCGAGCACCCGAATTTCGCGGGTGTCATCGTGGTTGGCCTCGGCTGTGAGGGCAACGACCTCGCGTCCCTGCTCGAGGGTATTCCGACCGGCGGCGACGAACGTGTACGTGCGCTGTCCATCCAGCAGACCGGAGGCACGCGCGCGACCATCGAGGAGGGCTGCCGCCAGGTCGCTGAACTGGCGGAACTCGCGAACTCGGCGGAACGTGAAGACGTTCCGGTGTCGGCACTGACGCTGGGCCTGCAGTGCGGAGGTTCCGATGCGTTCTCGGCGGTAACCGCAAACCCGGCTCTCGGCTATGCCGCGGATCTGCTGGTCAAAGCCGGCGGCACGGTGATCCTCGCCGAAACGCCCGAGATACACGGCGCCGAAGGACTCCTGCTGCACCGCGCCACCAGCGGCGACGTGGCCGATGCGCTGAAGGCGCGCATTGCCTGGTGGCAGGACTACGTCGCACGCAACGACGCCAGCCTCAACAACAATCCCTCGCCGGGCAACATGGCGGGCGGCATCTCGACGATCTACGAGAAGTCGCTGGGCGCGGTCGCGAAGGGCGGTACGTCGCCGCTCGAGGGCGTGTTCGACTACGGGCAGCGCATCGACCGGCACGGCTTCGTCTTTATGGACAGTCCGGGCTACGACCCCTGTTCCGTAACGGGAGAGATCGCTTCCGGCGCGACGCTCGTGTGTTTCACGACCGGCCGCGGGTCCGTTTTCGGGGCGAAGCCGGTGCCGTCCGTGAAGCTCGCGACGAATTCGGCGATGGCGCAGCACATGATGGATGACATCGACTTCGACTGCGGCCGGATCCTGGGCGGGGAGTTGGACCTCGCGGAAGCCGGCCGGCGCATCTACGACCTGCTTCTCGATGTGGCGAGTGGTACGGAAAGCGCCAGCGAGCGCAACGGTCTCGGCGACTTCGAGTTCGTACCCTGGCAGATCGGCGCGGTCCTGTAGCGTAGCGGCTGCGATCAGCCGCGCTGCAGCGCATCCTTCGAGCGCCGCAGCCGGTCGACGGCGGCGTCGCCCATCGCCAGCGCGAGCGCGACCTGCAACGCATCGAGCAGTGCGAGCTGGGCCAGTCGCGAACTCATCGGCGTGTACACGTTCGTATCTTCCGGCGCATGGCACGGCAGCAGGAAGCGGGCTGCGTCGGCAAGCGGCGTGCCGGGCTCCGTCAGAGCGACGGTGCAGGCGCCACGTTCGCCGGCGGTCGCTGCGGCGCGGGCGAGTTCCGCCCAGCGGCCAGAATGTGACGTGACGAGGAAAACGTCACCGGGTTCGGCGATCGCAGCATACTGCAGGATCGACGGTGAATCGGTGAGCGCGGTGCAGGGCAAGCCGAGCCGGAAGAACTTGTGCGACGCGTCGGCGGCCACGTGGCCTGACGCCCCCAACCCGGCGAACACGATCTGACGCGCGCGGGCCAGTGCATCGACCACGGCCTGGACCGGCATCGACGCGACCTGGGCACGGATTGCGAACAGTGCCTGGATGGACGCATCGACAACCTTGGTTGCGGCGTCGACCGGCGCATCGTCCGGCTGGACGTGATGATGCACGTAGGTGGCAGGGCGGCTGAGCGCCTCGGTCATCCGCGGCGCAAAGTCGCGGAAGCCGCGCAGTCCGAAGCGCCGACAGAAGCGGATGACGGTCGGCTCGCTGCTGCCGCTGGCCGCGGCGAGCTCGGCGAGACGCATGCGCGCAGCCCGGCGAGGGTGCTCGAGCACCCAGTCGGCGACGCGCCGCTCGGCCGGGCCGAGCGTTCCCCGACGCTGGGCGATCAGGTCCAGCATGTAGGAAAATTACAGAAATATGACAGGAATCGCGGCAAAGACTTGGCAAACCGTCGTCGAGATGTAGTAAACTTACACAAACTCCAGGAAACTGTCCATGGCCAAACTCGTTCCCGTCCAGGTCTTCGACCTGATCATCTTCGGCGGCACCGGCGACCTGTCGATGCGCAAGCTGCTGCCGGCGCTGTATCACCGCGACCGGGACGGCCAGGTCATCGAGGACAGCCGCGTCATCGCGGTCGGCCGCGGCGACATGAGCCAGCAGGAGTACCTCAACATGGTGGAGGCGGCGCTGCGCGCCAATCTCGCGGACGGGGACTTCGACGAGGAAACCTGGCGGTCGTTCGCAAAGCGCCTGACCTACGTGAAGGCCGACGCACTGAACCACAACGAATGGCAACACCTGGGTGAGGTGCTGGGCGGTTTCGAGGACCGGGTCCGCGTCGCGTACCTGGCGACCGCGCCGAGCCTTTTCGGCCCGATCGCGGCCGGTTTTCGCGCGAACAACCTGATCACGGAGACCAGCCGCATCGTGCTCGAAAAGCCGGTCGGCACCGACTATGCCTCGGCGTGGAAGATCAACGAGGAAG
>JGI12291J13898_1000876_pt1 | contig 8057 bp, 5 predicted proteins | sample TtaePargueraPR_4_FD_13898 | JGI IMG/M metagenome (IMG submission 13898) | reverse complement strand
TAATGCGAAGCCTCGAAACTCTTAAGGTGCGTATGGAACGACAAGCTATAAACGCCAAAGCGGTGGCCGAATGGTTGGTGCAACATCCTAAAGTGGAGAAGGTCTACTACCTTGGAATGCTGGATGAAAAAGACCAACGTCATGCGGATATTTATAAGCGACAATGCAGCTCTGCTGGTGCAATGCTGTCATTCGATGTGAAAGGTGGTGAAGCAGAAGCTTTCCGCTTCTTAAATGCCTTGCAATTGGTGAAATTAGCCGTGAGTCTCGGTTCAACGGAATCTCTGGCCGAACATCCTGCAACAATGACCCACGCTGGCGTGGATAAAGAATTACGCGATCAATTAGCAATCTCTGAAAAGCTGGTTCGATTATCAGTTGGGGTAGAACATCCCGATGATTTAATTGCCGATTTAGAGCAAGCCTTGGCGAAGGTGTAGTGATTCGTAGTAGCTAGTATTTAGAAGGGGACCGTGCTTTTATGGGTCCCCTTTTTTTTAGCCTTAAACTATTTTAAAGCTCGATTTGCTAGCCATTGCGAGTAATTTAATTTTACTAGATACTCATTGATGATTCTCCTCTCCGTACAGCGCATTATTTTTCAAGCGCTCGGCCATTTCTAGGGACCGCTTGATACGGGTTGCTTCGGTTTTGCCTGAATCAATATAATGCAGAACTCCCCTTTGCTTGCCCGGTTTGCGGGCGCGGAAAGCTTTGTCGGCTTCGGGGTCTTGGTCCAATACCACCTGAAATTCCTCGGGAAAGGCCATGCCGAACTCGCTGGTGTCGGGCAGCATTTCTACTTCTACAAAATCACCAATCTCGCAGCGCCAAGATTTTAGAACAGCACGACTAAGCATAATTAAAGCGTAGCCGTCTTTGCGCAATTGCAAGGCGCGGTGCAGCTTTTTGCCATCCGGACCAATAATTATTACTCGGCTACTATGATTCTCGATGAAATCCTTGGCTTGATCATAGGTGCAGAAGATCTGCGGCGCATAGCCATTGGGCTCCGATTCGATATAGCTTTTCAAGATCATTGCAAAATAGATTGGAGTATAGAGTAGGCTTGGTGCACCGAGCTTACTTTCTGGTAACTAAGGTAAAGTTTATTATTGCGCTCCTTTAATTGGGCTTCTTTGTAAGCTTGTAAATGGAGCAAAACTTTTTGGAAGCGCTCACTTTGGAAATAGGGTGAGTCTTGATCGGAGGTAAAATAACAGAGTAAGCGTTCTTGTTTCAGCACAATTTTCTCGAAGCCAATCTTTCGGCCCAAACGGCGTAAGCGCAGAGAGTCGAACAGTTCCTCAACTTCGGAAGGCAAGGGGCCAAAACGATCTTTTAGGGCCTCGGCATAGTGCTCCAATTCCTTTTCGTCTTTAACCTGATCCAGTTCTTGGTAGAGTTTTAAACGCTCATCGACCTTGTTTACATAGTTGTCCGGAATCAGAATTTCGAGATCAGTATCGAGCAAGGTGTCACTTATTTGCTCTTTATTTTTAATCTCATCAGCGTAAAGCTCCTTAAACTCACTTTCCTTGAGCTCTTCAATGGCTTCGGCTAATATTTTCTGGAAAGTGTCAAAGCCAATGTCATTAATAAAGCCGCTCTGCTCGGCTCCTAATAAGTCGCCTGCGCCTCGAATTTCCAAATCCCGCATGGCGATATGGAAGCCACTGCCCAAGTCGCTGAACTTCTCAATGGCCTGCATGCGCTTACGTGCTTCATCGCTCATGGCCGATAAGGGCGGGGTGATGAGTTTACAAAATGCCTTTTTATTACTTCGGCCCACCCGACCACGCATTTGGTGCAAATCGCTTAGCCCAATATTGTGGGCGTTATTAATGATAATGGTATTGGCATTGGGAACGTCTAAACCATTTTCGATGATGGAAGTCGCCACCAGAATGTCAAACTCACCATTAATGAAGTTGAGCATTACCTCTTCGAGTTTTTTGCCTTCCATCTGACCATGACCAATACCAATTTTGGCATCCGGCACCAAGCGCTGCAGCATACCCGCCACTTCCTTAATGTTCTCTACCCGATTGTGGATGAAGAAGATTTGACCACCACGGCTTAATTCATAGCGCACGCTATCACGAATGATTTCCTCATTAAAGGGAATTAATTGGGTCTCAATCGGGTGCCGATTTGGGGGAGGCGTAGTCATTACGCTGAGGTCGCGCGCCTGCATCAGTGAAAACTGCAAGGTACGAGGGATCGGAGTGGCGGTAAGGGTTAAGGTGTCTACATTCACCTTCATATTTTTCAACTTATCCTTTACGCTTACCCCAAATTTCTGTTCTTCATCAATTACCAATAGGCCAAGGTCCTTAAACTTCACATCCTTCCCAACTAGTCGGTGGGTACCAATAATGATATCCACCTTGCCTTCTTCAAGTTTTTTAAGGATTTCAGTTTGTTGTTTTCTGCTGCGAAAGCGATTCAGGTATTCGATATTAACGGGGAAGTCGCCTAATCTTTTACTAAAAGTCTTAAAGTGTTGGAAAGCCAAGATGGTTGTGGGCACTAAAACCGCGACTTGTTTATTGTCGTTTACCGCTTTAAAGGCGGCTCGTATGGCTAATTCGGTTTTTCCAAAGCCTACGTCCCCACATATTAGTCGGTCCATAGGCATACTAGCTTCCATATCTTGTTTTATCGCCGCGGTGGCACTTTCTTGGTCGGGTGTGTCCTCATAAATAAAAGAAGCCTCTAATTCGTGTTGGAGGTAATTATCGGGAGAGTAGCTGAAGCCTTGGGCCGACTTTCGTTTGGCGTACAGCTTAATGAGGTCAAAGGCCACTTTCTTAACCCGCGTTTTGGCTTTGGCTTTAGTTTTCTGCCAAACGCCCGAACCTAATTTATGTATAGTAGGTACACTGCCTTCCTTACCGTTAAAGCGGGTTATTTTGTGCAGAGAATGGATGCTTACATAAAGCACATCGCCTCCAGAGTAGATCAGTTTGATGGCCTCTTGCTGCTTGCCGTTTACTTCAATCTTTTGAAGCCCGCCAAACTCGCCAATACCATGGTCGATATGCGTAATGTAATCGCCCACTTGTAAGGAGGTGAGTTCCTTTAGGCTAACCGCTTGACGTTTTTCATAGCCATTCCGTAAACGAAACTTTTGGTAGCGCTCAAAGATTTGGTGATCGGTGTAGACCAAGACTTTTGCTTGCTTATCAATAAACCCTTCGTGTAGGGAGTGGACCAAGGGCTGAAACTTTGACTCCTTATCGAGGTCTTCGAAAATCGCATGAAAACGATCCACCTGTTTTTCATTCAAGCACAGGAGGATGTTTTGGTAACCTTCTGACTCCTTGAGATGAAGGTCTTCAGCTAGAAGTTCAAACTTTTTGTTAAAACTCGGTTGAGGTAGGCTTTCCCAATTTATTTGCAGCTGGGGCTGAAAGGAATTCCCACCCGACATTTCCACTTGGGAGAAGTCTTTGAGTCCCTCCAAGAAGCGAGAGCCATTGAGGTAAAGTTCGGCCGGCTCGCTGCGGTTTAATTCGCCCGACACCTCCTTAAAGGCTTGAAGCGCTTTGTCGTAAAGGTCGTCTAGTTTCTTGGCGCTCAACTCTTGATTACGCGTCCAAATGATGGTATTGTCGTTTATATAATGGAGGAAGCTTTCCCGCTTCTCCATTAATACCTTATTCTCCACATTTGGCACCAATTGTATTTTCTTGAGTTGGTCGATACTCAGCTGGCTTTCAATGTCGAAGAGGCGAATGCTTTCAATCTCGTCGTCAAAAAATTCAATTCGATAAGGTTGGTCGTGACTAAAAGAATAGACATCTACAATACCTCCACGTACCGAAAACTGCCCGGGTTCAACCACAAAGTCTACTCTTTCAAATTGGTATTCAAAGAGAGTTTCGTTTAAGAAATCGATACTTAATTCGTCGCCAACTCGGACCGTAAAAGTATGGGCATTGAGCGTTTTGCGAGTTACCACCTGCTCGAAGAGTGAATCGGCATAACTGACCAGTAGAGCTGGTTTTTTACGGCTATTAAGTCGGTTTAGTACTTCCGCCCTAAGCAAGACATTGGCATTATCGGTTTCCTCGGTGTCGTAAGGTCGGCGGTAGGAAGCCGGGTAGAATAAAACGTCTTTTTCGCCGATTAGACTTTCCAGATCGTTTAAAAAGTAGGCCGCTTCCTCCTTATCGTTTAGAATTACTAGGTGTGGCTTTTCACTATTTAGAAAGCTTTGCGCAATGGCAATGCTCGGCAGGGAACCACTAAAGCCCTTGGCTAAAATTTTTGTGTTAGCAGCACCGTTCCATGCTTCAGTAATAGTTTGTATCCGTTGGTCGTCCTGATATAGGTCGAAAAAAAGTTTTCCTGCTTGAGCCATGCCTCTAAATGCCTAATCCACCCGGCTCTCTTGAGGGGGTGGTTATGAGGGGCTAAAGGTAGCTCTTCACTCGATTTTGTTCCAAGTGTTTCAAACAATTTTCCAATTCACAGATTCTATTATCTTTAGCCAAGGGAAGAATTTAAACAAACCAGAATGGGGATCCGAAAAATAGGCCTTATAGGTCTTTTATGCTGTATTGATTTTATTGCTTTTGCCTCTAGTTCCAGGGACTCCCTAATTTCGGAGTCCTTAAAAAATACCCGCGATCCAAGGGTCTTAATGCCGCTTTCGGAAGCTATGCTCGAATATGATGATGCCGAAATGCAGGCACGAGCTTATTTTGTGAGGGGGCTAGCTTTAAATTACGGTGCCAAAGCGGCTCAGTCTGCGCAAGCCTATAAAAAGGCCCTTTCCTACATGCATCCCGATACGGTTTATGATCAGCGCTTTACCTATGCAGTAGTGCTAAAAAATTTAGGTATCGCCAATTATCGGGCTCAGGAATATGCCCAGGGCGACTCAGCCTTTAGGGTCCTGCGGGATTATTGTCTAAAAAAGGGGGATAGTCTGGGTTTTGCTCTTGCCCAAAAAAATCGCGCCAATGCGAAAATGGTACGCGAAGAGTACGATTCGGCAGTCTTATTAATGAAGGATGCCATTGCGATTTACGAGGCTATAGACTACCAGGGTATTCCCTTGGCATATATGAGTATGGGTTCCATTTTTGGTCGTATGGCTCAGCCTCAAGAAGCGATGTCGTGGTTTAGAATGGCTTTGGCGCGCATTGAGAATACGCCCGATCGAAGGTTGGAAGGTCGTATTTACAATAATATGGCAGTGGCCTACCGGGAAATGGAGCGCCTCGATTCCGCTCAGTATTATTTGAGCAAAGCATTGGCTATTCAAGAAGAGCTGGGGTCGGTCTTCGATCAGGTTGAAATAAGGGGCAACTTGGCCCGCAATGCTATAGAAATGGGCGATTTATCCTTGGCTCACGAAAATCTTGATGCTGCCTTGCAGGCCTTAGATGAAAGAAACCCTCGTGCAAGTCTCATTTTGCGTAATATTTGGGTTTTAAGCTTGGACTTAGCGATTATTGAGAAGCAGGCGGATGTGGCTAAATCCTGGCAGCAAAAATTAATAGAGACTTTAGGTTATAAGCGGATTAAAAATGATTATCAGCTCATGGAAAGGTTTGCTCAATATTATGAGTTAATCGGTGAGCAAGATTCGGCCCTAGCCTACCTGAAGGCAGCCAATGAGTTGGAAGAAAAAATACAGCGTGAGCGCGATGCAGAAGCAATAAAAAAGGCTGCAAATGCGGTAGAATTAATTGGGCTTAAATCGGAGAAAGGTCGTCTTGAGGGTCGATATCGGAAAACGCTTACTTATGGCTTAATCCTATTCGGACTTAGTTTAATTGGTCTCTGGATTTACTGGAACACTAAGCTTAAAAAGCATAAGCGTTCCGAAATTTTCCTCGGAAGTGATGGAGCCACTTTTCAATTTGAGGATAAGAGTCAAGTACATGAAATTAGACCCGGAGCATCTGAGTCTGGTTCGGGAAATGCCCACTTGAAGCTAAAATCGAAGGCGGTAATACCTGTTGCGGAAATTATTTATGCCCAATCTGAGGGGCACTATGTAAACCTCTTTTTAAAGGAAAAAGATAAGCCTGAGGTGGACCGAACTTCACTAAAGGCTTTGCAAGAAGAATTAGAAGGTCAGGATTTTCAGCGCATCCATCGCTCTTATTTGGTGAACTGTAAACATCTAAAAGCAGTATATGCGACCAAGGTGCTTCTTGCCGATGGGACAGAATTACCCGTATCACGTACTTATAAGGAGGAGCTGCAAGCCCGGTTTAAGGAGAAAAGGGAAGCTTGAGTCTGTATTTAATGCTAATTAATCCGTCGTTTATGCCAATTTCTTGGTGTGGGTGGGCAATTCGACTTTCTTTACCTCAGGTTTGAAAAAACCTTAATTCCTTCCCCTTTAAGAAAACGGCCCAGCATAGCGGGGCCGTTTTTTATTTTAAGATGGGTATTAGTCGGGGTGATTAGCCATAAACTCTTCGGCCTTCTCTACCATTTTTGGACTTCCACAGAAGAAGGGAACTCTTTGATGAAGTTCTTTGGGATCGATGTCCATAATACGGGTATGTCCATCGCTGGCCTTACCGCCGGCTTGCTCAATTAAGAAAGCCATTGGGTTACATTCGTAGAGCAAACGTAATTTGCCATTGGGAGCAGTGGTTCCGCGAGGGTAAATGTAAATCCCGCCTTTGAGGAGATTGCGGTGGAAGTCGGCTACCAATGAACCAATGTAACGCGAAGTGAGCGGTCTATTGGTGGCAGGGTCTAATTCCTGGCACCATTTGATGTATTTCTTCACCCCCTCAGGCATGTGTACATAGTTTCCTTCATTGATGGAGTAAATTTTTCCGTTTTCCGATACCCGCATATTCGGATTGGAAAGGAAGAAGGAGCCAATGCCGGGATCATAAGTGAAACCGTGCACGCCCTTTCCCGTGGTGTAAACCAACATGGTAGAGGTGCCGTAAACCAAATAGCCCGCCGCTACCTGCTTGTTGCCAGGTTGTAGAAAGTCCTCTAATTGTACCGGACCTCCAACTTTACTTACGCGTCGGTAAATACTGAAAATGGTTCCTACGGAAACGTTCACATCAATATTACTGCTACCATCCAATGGGTCGATTAAAACCACGTATCTCGCATCGCTGTGGATTTCTTGATTGAAGGCAATGAAGTCCTCCATCTCTTCCGAAGCCAAGCCACAAATCTCACCGCGACGTTGCAGGGTGCTAATGAAAAGGTCGTTCGCTAAGACATCGAGCTTTTGTTGGTCTTCGCCCTGCACATTTTCTTCACCCACCGCACCAATAATATTGGCGAGACCGGCTTTATTAATTTCTTGATTCACCATTTTACCAGCGAGGCGAATCGAACTGAGGAGGGCACTTAGCTCACCCTTGGCGTAGGGGAAATCTTTTTGATTTTCGATGATGAATTCACCGAGCGTAATATGTCTTTTCATGTCTTTTGAGAGGTATGGGGCAAAGTTAAGCTCCCGTTTTAATTATCAGCCTTTAAAGCTTCTTTATTCGCTTTAAATAAACCTTAAGAGAATCTACCTGGCGGGTAGAGACCATCACTTTGCGACCATTTTTTAATTCGATGTTTAGCGAATGATCGGCGCCGGCATTGTAAATATGTCCGGTTTTGGGACTGTAGCGTCGACCAATGCTAATCATGTTTAAAGGCTTAATGCTAACCTGCTTAACCTCGCGCCAAAGAATTTCTTCTTTGCCTAAGGGGCGAAAGTCAATTTTGATTCCCTCGTTGTTTATGCTCAGATCAAGCCTGGTTAAAGCGGTCATTAGTAAGAGCAGAATGCTAAAGAGCAGCAGGCAAACTACCGCCCAGTTTGGCATCGGGTTGTTGCCAACGGGAATCTTAAATAAAAGCTGACTTAAACTTAGGAATATGCTAAAGAAGAGGAGGCCAATCAAGACTATCCACATCAAAATACTGCGCAAATTCTGACTTTCTTGAAAGCTTTGGTTCATGGTTTAATTTAGGTTTGAAGGTTTACCTTTGCGGGCAATATTCAAATATATGTTAGAACTTAGAAATAAGCACTTTGAAATTGGTGGCATTCCGGC
>JGI12291J13898_1000788_pt1 | contig 8622 bp, 7 predicted proteins | sample TtaePargueraPR_4_FD_13898 | JGI IMG/M metagenome (IMG submission 13898) | reverse complement strand
CGCACCTCGGGCTCGTCATCGACGACGTCATGGACCGCAACCTGCCCGGCACGGCGCTCGCGTCCTTTTCCGGCGACCAGCCGGCGCCGTTCGTCGAACGCATGGCTGCCCTGCAGCGCGCGGCCGAGGCGCTCGCGCAGCCGGGGCTGCGCGTCATCATCACGGACCCGGGCGGCTGGCGGCTGGCCGAGGTCGACGCACTCGCCGACGGTGATCCCGTCGCGCGTTCCGGCGTCTCGCGCTGGCTGCGCTACGGGTACGACGCCGTCGTCGAGGACGGCACGCCGTCCGGCCTCGCCGAGCCGGACCCGGCGGGCCGGGAAGGCCTGCCTTACGTCGCGACCGCGCTGTCCGGCCAGGCGGACGCCGCCTGGTTTCGCGGCGGTGACGACAGCAACGCGCTGGTCGCCGTCGCCGCGCCCGTGGAACTTTCCGGGCGGCTGTTCGGCGCGGTCATCCTGCAGAAGGGGACCGACGCAATCCTGAGCCTCCGGAACCAGGGGCTGGTCCGGCTGATGAACGTGACGATGATCGCGATGTTCCTGGTCGCCGGCGGGCTGCTCGGCTACGCGACCTGGCTGTCGCGCCGCATACGCCGGCTCAGTGTTGCCGCCGCGAGTGCCGCCGACGACACGGCGCGGGCGGCCCGGCTGCCGAGCGCCGGCGCGCGCGACGAGATCGGCGACCTGTCGCGCAGCTTCTCCGGTGTCCTCGCGCAACTGGGCGCCTACAACGAATACCTGCGCACGCTCGCGTCCAAGCTGTCACATGAGCTGCGCACGCCGCTTGCGATCGTGACGTCGTCGCTCGAGAATCTCGAGCACGAGGCGCTCGACGACGCGCAGCGCAGCTACACGAAGCGCGCCCGCGACGGCGCGGACCGGTTGCGCCGCATCCTGTCCGCGATGAGCGAAGCGAGCCGCGTCGAGGAGCTGATGAACAACGTCGACACGGAGCGGTTCGCGCTCGACGCCGCGGTGCGGTCGGCCGTCGGCGGCTACCGGGACGTGTACGGCGAACGGCAATTCGACCTCGCCGTCGCACAGGATGCCGACTGCGCCGTGCACGGCGCGCCGGAGCTGCTGATCCAGCTGCTCGACAAGCTCGTCGACAACGCGGTCAGCTTCAGTCGGCCCGGCGACACGATCGCGATCGGCGTTTCGTCCGACGACGACGCGGTCAGGCTCGACGTCAGTAACCCCGGGCCGCCGCTGCCGGCCGCGATGCGCGGACAGCTGTTCGACTCGATGGTGTCGGTGCGGCCCGGCGACGACGCCACGCACCTGGGACTCGGCCTGTACGTTGCCCGCCTGATCGCCGCCGGCCACAATGGCCGCATCGAAGCCCGCGACATCGACGGCGGCGTACGATTCACGGTCCGGCTGCCTCGCGCGGCGGCCGGCGGCAATACCTGACACCGGGGAGACCACGACATGCACCGCAGCAAGCTGGCCGGCTTCATCATCGACTGCGAGACCGACGACCTCGACGCGGCCGCGGACTTCTGGAGCGCGGCGCTGGGCATGCCGAAGAACAAGGCCGACGACCCGGCGGAAAGCGCCTACGTGAAGCTCGACACCGACCGCGGGCTGCACATCGAGGTGCAGCAGGTGTCGCACCCCAGCCGCGTGCACCTGGACATCGAGTCGGACGACATCGAGGCCGAGGCCCGGCGGCTCGAGGCACTCGGCGCGAAGCGCATCGGCACGGTGCGCACCTGGGTGGTCATGGAGGCGCCGACCGGGCAGCGCTTCTGCATCGTGCGTCCACAGAGCGAGGGCTTCGCGGACGACGCGAACGCGTGGGACTAGCGCGGGACGCCGCTACGGCCCGTTGCCGAGCCACTGCTCGATACCGAGTGCCTCCATCACAAGTTCGACGGACAACGCCGCCAGAATCATGCCCATGACCTTGGTCAGGATCGCGGCACCGTTCATGCCGATGACGCCGATGATGCGGTTCGAGTTGAGCAGGAGAACCAGCGTGACCAGAAGGATGCCGACGGTGACGCCAGTGGTGCCGGCCTGCACCGCGACCGAAAACTGGTGGTTGTCGGTCAGCAGGATCACGGCCAGGATCGCGCCGGGCGTCGCCGTCGCGGGAATCGCGAGCGGAAAAACCGCGACGTCGTGATCGGGCTCCGGCCGCATGCGCGTGTTGCTGCTGCCGAAGATCATCTGCAGGCCGAACAGGAAGAGTATCGCGCCGCCCGCAACCTGGAACGATACGAGCCGGATGCCCATGCCGGTGAGGATGAGCTGGCCCAGCAGGATCGCACCGACCAGTACCGAGCCGGCGTACAGCACGACGCGAATCGCCACGCGGCGACGCTCGGCGTCCGACAGATGCCCGGTATGCGCCACGAAGATGGCGAGCGTGCCGACCGGGTCGATGGTGGCCCAGAGTATCAGGGCGTCCTGGATGTATTTTTCAAGCAATGGCGTTCGGTCGCAGTGTCAGGAATGAAAAATCCAGACTAGGGAGTGTGGTCACGCCGCGCAAGGGATTTCCGTTCACGTCCGCCGCCATATTTCGCCACGTTTCGCGCACGCGCCGGCCAGCATTCCGGGCTTTCATGGAACCGCTGAATGGGGAGAGCCGGCATGGAATCCATCACCGAGCGCCTGCGCGCGTCCGTTTCACTCAAGATCACCGTCATCGGGATCCTGATCCTGGTGCTGCTGATCCCGGTTGCCATGATCCGCGGCGTCGTCGAGGACCGGGTAACGGTCAACCGGGTTGCCGCAGCGGACATCATGCGAGGCTGGGGCGACACGCAGGTCGTCGCGGGCCCCATTCTGGTCGTGCCCGGCACCGTCGTTCGCGAGGGCATCAACGACCGCCGCACCGTGGGGACACGGCTCAACGTCCTGCCGGAGACGCTCGTCATCGACGCGGCGCTGGAGACCGAGCTTCGTGCGCGCGGAATCCACGAGATCCCGGTTTACCGCTCGACGATCCGCATCAGCGGCACGTTCCACCTGCCCGCCGACATCGCGGCGCAGCACCGGGTCGACAACCTCGACTGGGACGCCGGCTTCATCGCCCTCGCGGTCAGCGATGCCCGCGCCATCCCCATCGCGCCGAGGATTCGCGTCGGCGACCGCGACCTCGGCTTCGAGCCCGGTGGCCAGAGGCTCAACGGGTTGCCGCCACAGATCGTCGCCTCCCTCGAGAACGCGAACGGGGAAGCACTCGCCGGCCGGGACGTGCCGTTCGAGATGGAGCTTTCGCTGAACGGCGCCGAATCGCTGCAGTTCCTGCCGCTCGGCGGATCGACGCGGGTGGACGTGCGCTCACCGTGGACGTCGCCCAGCTTCAGCGGCAACCAGCTGCCCCAGGCCCACGAGATCGGCGAGGACGGATTCACCGCGCGCTGGGAAGTGTCGCAGTTCGCCCGGCCGCTGCCGTCAAGCTGGCTCGACGGCGACGTGCAGATAGCGCCTTCGATGCAGTCCGCGTTCGGCGTCGACCTGTTTACCGGCGTCGGCCTGTACCAGCAGACGCTGCGCGCGACGAAGTACGCGGTGCTGTTCATCGGCCTGACCTTCGTCGCGTGGTTCCTGTTCGAGACGATGGGTCGGCTGTCGTTGCACCCGCTGCAGTACCTGCTCATCGGATTCGCCAACGCACTGTTCTACCTGCTGTTGCTGTCGTTCGCCGAGCAGATCGGTTTCGGACCGGCGTACGCGCTGAGCACGGTTGCGTCCGCCGGCCTCGTCGTCGGCTACAGCCGCGCGGTGCTCGGCGGCATTCGGCCGGCCGGCATGATGGCGGCGCTGCTCGGCGCCCTGTACGGGTTCCTGTACCTGGTGCTGAAGTCCGAGGACTTCGCCATGCTCGCCGGCGCGGCGGGTCTCTGGGTCATTCTCGGCACGATCATGTACCTCACCCGCCACGTGGACTGGTATCGCCCGCGCGGGGCTTGAAATCCGCCGCCCCGGCGACGGAAAATACGCGGCCGGGCGGGCGATTAGCTCAGTTGGGAGAGCGCCGCATTCACATTGCGGAGGTCACTGGTTCGAGACCGGTATCGCCCACCACTTCCTTCCCGGGGAATGTCCGGTATCGGGGCCGTAGCTCAGTTGGGAGAGCGCCGCGTTCGCAATGCGGAGGTCGGGAGTTCGACCCTCCTCGGCTCCACCATTTGAATGCTCATCTTGAATGCTCATCGAAGCGCTGTAGGAGCCCGCTTGCGGGCGATGCGCGGCTGGAGCGTGTGACGCTTTCGTGGGGCTCCTGCGGAGCCCTGCGTCGCTGAATCACCGCTCCTGGCTGGAAGTCGCCGTCCAAGTATTTTGCGATACACTTCCGCTGCTGACCCGAAGCGGTCGCTAATTGTTTGATATTCCGAGGGGACATGTCGTGTCCAGCGACGCTGTAAGAAAGAATCGCGCCAAGGATGGAATCGCCATCTGTTTGGCGGATTTGGGTGATGGTAATTCGCGGTTGGTGATCGACGAAGTAGTTGCTGACGACCCTGAAGCCCAGAACCCGGTCTGGAGACACAAAGTTTTCTATACACAAAACCTCTATCCGAATGATGTGCTGAATCACATGAAGTTGTCGGACGACGAGTTTTGCTCTATTGGCGTGGCGGTTGTGGCGAGGCTTCTGGCGATCAACGGCCGTGTCTACAAGGACTGACCGCTTCTGGCCAGTAGCCGCCAGTCGAGCCGCTGGCACTCACTGGCTGCTTTGGGTGAAAGCCGACTTTCAGACACTCTAGTGTCCGCAATGCAGCTGTTAGCAGACTTTCAGGCGCTATACTCTGGGCGACTGCTACTGACCCATTGCGGTCATTCGAGTTTTGCCAACTCGCTACGTAAAATAACAACTATGCAGTTGCCGCTAACTAACGCACTAAATAGGTTCTCAAGAAAACGTCCGGTTCTTTCTTGGGTAGCGTATTACGTTGTCCTGCTTGCGATGTTTCTCTTATTGAGCTTGGACGAGATACGGGCAAGCGAAAAATCCTTTCACGAGTTCGGTGAAATAGCTGCCGCATCTACTGTATTGGCAACTGTGTTCTACATATGTATCCGAATCTTTGGATCGGAATGAACGACCGCTTCTGGCCGGGAGCCGCCCGCACGCTGTGACGATCCGAACGGCCGATCTGCCCGAAAGCTGACATCACGCACCCGCGTGCGCCGACCCTGACTAGCCCTTCGGTAACCGGCTAATCAGGCCACTTTCTCGTTCCCTGCCAATGACTTATCCGGTATACTGTACACATTCACAGTATATGTTCAGGGGGGAATGTCATGGCTGCCGTCCGCTCCAATCCCGCGCGGGATCGCGCTGAATCCCTCGCCCGCGAACTCACTGAACTGTGTGCCTACCGTTACGCCCTCGAGGCGAAGTTTCTCTCCCTGCTGCGGGAGTTCGACACCGACCGTTGCTGGGAACGCCTGGGCCTGCACTCCTGCGCCCACTGGCTGAACCTGAAATGCGGCATCGGCCTGAACGCCGCCCGCGAGAAGATCCGGGTGGCGAATGCCCTGGCCGGCTTGCCGTTGATCTCGACCGCGTTCGCCGAGGGCCGGGTCAGCTACTCGAAGGTGCGGGCCATGACCCGGGTGGCCGCGCCGGAGAACGAAGAGTATTTGATGATGATCGCGAAGCACGGCACGGCGTACCACGTCGAGAAGCTGGTGCGGCTCTATCGCCGCGAGTGCCGGCTCCGGGCCGCACAGAAGAAAGGTCCAAACTCATCCCGCGCACTGCACTACCACACCGACGAGGACGGCATGCTGGTGATCGAGGCCCGGCTGTCGCCGGAACAGGGGGCGCTGGTGCTGAAAGCCCTCGACGCCGCGGTCGAGCAGCAGCCGGACGTTACCGCGGAAACGCCGGATGACGATGGCGAGGACGTTACCGCGGAAACGCGGGAGCCGATCTCGGCACGGCGGGCGGATGCCTTGGCCGAGATCGCCGAGGGCTATCTCGGTTCGGAGAACGTGGCCTGCAACACCGCCGACCGGCACCAGGTGGTGGTGCACGTTACCGCGGAAACGCTGGCGGCAACTGATGAGCGCGATTGCCACGTTACCGCGGAAACGTCGTACCTCGAGGACGGGCCGGGCGTTACCGCGGAAACGTCACGCCGCATGGCCTGCGATGCGTCGCTGGTCCGGCTGGTGAAAGACCAGAAAGGCGAGCCGCTGTCCATCGGCCGCAAGTCCCGCACGATACCGCCGTGGATGCGGCGCGCATTGATCGCGAGGGACAAGGGTTGCCGGTTTCCGGGCTGCACGCACACCCGGTTCGTCGACGGACACCACATCGAGCACTGGGCGAACGGNGGNGANACNAGCCTCGGGAACCTCGTGCTGCTCTGCCGCCATCATCACCGGCTGGTGCACGAGGGCGGCTTTACCTGCACGCGACGTTTCCGCGGTAACGTCGAGTTCCGGGACCCGGAAGGCGTGCTGCTCAGCAACGAACCGGCACTACGCCCGGTGCCCCGCGGCGAAGACCCCACCGCGTGGCTGAGACACCGCTTCGAGCGGCTCGGCATCGACGACGATACCTGTGTTTCTCAATGGTATGCCGGCGACCGGATGGATTGGGATCTCGCGGTGTTTCATCTTTATGAGGCGGAGCGCCAGCGTACACCCGCGATAAATCCTTAGCCCCCCTCGTGCCGCGCGCCAGTCGCAACTGGCAACGTAGTTGTGTTCCGGCCGGCAGCCTCGCGCCGCCGGAATGCGCGGTTCGCGCCGATGCGCTTGACGATCCACGCGCACTTGCGCGCAAAGCGGTGCGCCGCGACCGGCAGCGGCTTGGGGTGCTTTTTCCGGCCGATGATGCCGGTCGTCGCGCAGAGCCTGGAAGCGCAAACGCTGTAGGGCGTCAGTGCGTAGAGTGGCTGGCCGTGCTCCCAGAATTTCTTCACGTAGACGTCGACCGGCGCGTCGAGAATGCGGGTGTCGTTGACGAACATACGGGCGACGTCCGGCGAGATGCAGTAACCCATCAGCCCATGCGGCGGCTTGGTGAAACGCTGCACCACGAACGGCACTCGGCGCCCGACCGCAACTTTCCGTGCCCGCAGGTCGCTCTGCAACCGTATGAAGCCCAGCTTCCCGATCAGCGAGGACGCGACTTGCAGCGCCCGCGGGAACGCCGGCGTCAAGGCGCAGTCGTCTTCGAGAATCGCGATCGGCGTATTCGTTTCCGCCGCGCGCTTCCACAGCTCCCGGTGACTCGCGAAACAGCCGACCTCGCCGGGAACGACGCGCCGGCCGCAGTTGAGGACGAACTCCTCTTCATCCAGCCCCTTGAAATAGCCCGACGCGACGGCTTCGCCACCAATGGCATCGAAGAACGTGAACGTCACGCGGGCCGCGTCGAGCTGGCTGCGTACGTGCTCTCTGCGATCGCGCTCGCCGGGGAGGCTGATCACGAATACTGGCATCGCGGTTTCGATCCGCCGCGCCGGATTCATGAGGGTCATACGATATTGGACGGAGGCTCCAACGAAAACCGGTCGCCCCGCCACCCCAATTAGCCCTGCAACGCTGTCCGTCAGTCACGTACACTCCGGCGCATGAAATCACCCGCGGAATGGTTGCCGCCGCACCTGCGCACGCAGCTGTCGAATTACGGCCGGCTGATGCGCATCGACAAGCCCATCGGCTACTGGTTGCTGCTGTGGCCGACGCTGTGGGCGCTCTGGCTCGCCGGCGACGGTCACCCGGACCAGGGCCTGTTCGTCGTGTTCGTTATCGGCGTGTTCGTGATGCGCTCGGCTGGCTGCGTGATGAACGACTACGCGGACCGGAAAATCGACCCCTACGTTGAACGCACGCGCGACCGGCCCATCGCGTCCGGCGCCGTCGCACCGCTCGAAGCGCTGACGTTGTTTGCCGCGCTCGGCCTGATCGCGATCGGGCTTGCCGCGATGTTGAATCGCCCGGCGCAGATCCTCGCCGCGATCGGTGCCGGGCTCACGATCGTCTACCCGTTCATCAAGCGCTTCGTGTCCGTGCCGCAGTTCATCCTCGGCGCGGCGTTCGGCATGGCGGTGCCGATGGCGTACGCCGCCCAGCTCGGCGAAGTCCCGGTGATCGGCTGGCTGGTGTTCGCCGCCGCGCTCATCTGGGCCGTCATCTACGACACGTTCTATGCCATGGTCGACCGTGAGGACGACCAGAAGATCGGCGTCAAGTCCACCGCGATCCTGTTCGGCGACATGGACCTGTTCGTGATCGGCGGGCTGCAGGCGCTGATGCTCGCGACGCTGGTGTTCATCGGGCTGCGGACCGACATGGGGTTCTGGTACTACCTGTCTGTCGCATTGTCAGCCTGCCTCATGGCGCGGCACCTGTGGCTGGCGCGAGCCCGCCAGCCGTCCGCCTGCTTCCAGGCGTTTCTCGAAAACCACCGCATCGGGCTTGTCGTCTTCATCGGCATCGTCCTGCACTACAGCTTCAATCCGTAATCGCCCGCGCCAGCGCGAGGACGCTGACCGAACCGACCCCGTGCTGCTTCAGCAGCAGCGCCAGTTGCCGGCAGGTCGCCCCCGTCGTCAGGACGTCGTCGACGATCAGCACGTGCCGCGCGTCGATGCGCCCGCGCACGGCGAACGCGTTCTTCAGGTTGCGGCGGCGGTGC
>JGI12291J13898_1000765_pt1 | contig 8780 bp, 18 predicted proteins | sample TtaePargueraPR_4_FD_13898 | JGI IMG/M metagenome (IMG submission 13898) | reverse complement strand
CACATGTGGGCGGCCGCAAGCGCCCGCTCGGGGGTGCCGACGCCTCCAGACACGTACGCATCAACGTCGAAGCTCTCGGGCATCGGCGTCTCGAACGCGAACACGTTGAACCCCATCTCTTCGACGAGAAACTCAACCATCCGGTGCTTGAGCTGATACACCTCGCGGTTGCCGTGTGTCGGCTCACCCAACAGGACGATTCGGGCGTCGCCGACCACATCGAGTAGCCCCTGCAAATCGTCGAAGCCACTGCCCGCCTCCACCGTCTCAAGCCGGACTGCGTTGGACGCCAGCCAAAGCGCGACGGCGTCCGAGGTATCCGCCGTCGCCGTGCTAGAGCGTTCGGACTGAGCACGGACGTCCGTAGCTCCGATAAGACAGGCGATCAGAAGCAGTGGTAAAACGTGTCGCATCAGGACAAACCGAATTGTGGTTTGAACAAGCGTGAGAGCGAGATAACGCTTGAGTTCAGGGGGCGTTTGAGGCGACGGGTCAAACGTCCGCTGCAGCGATTGGTTGGGCGGCTGCTGAACCTTGGCACAATCTACGCTAACCATCAGTGTCAGGGCTGTTCACAGGGAGGAGTATGAGGCCGCTTGTTGCACCATTGATCCCTGCACTTGATATTCAATCTCTGCGCCATTGAGCTCTACGTGTTTCAAGAGTTTGCGCTCCTACCTGAGTTTTAGAGGGTCCCCATGCTCTTCGCCTCAACCATGAGACTGTACAACGTCTGAATTAAGCCGCGCCGTTTACGGCGTCCGCCTTTGATGATTTGTTATGCATTTCCTTTACGCTGCTGAAAGCCTGCGAACCTTTAACGAACTTCGATTCTGCTCAGCCCGCCACAAGTCATATTGAGACTGCTGATTGAGCCAACTTTCAGGCGACGTATCAAACGCGATAGAAAGCCTGATCGCCATTTCCGGGCTGATTCCGGCCCTGCCATTAAGAATGGACGACAACGTCTTACGACTAACGCCCAGGCTATCCGCCGCCTCAGTGACAGAAACGCCAAGCGGCTCAAGGCAAAGCTCACGGATGATTTCACCGGGATGTGGGGGGTTGTGCATTAACATTGTTTCACCTCAGTGGTAGTCCTCGTAATCGACTACCTCAGCATCACTTTCAACAAACTGAAAAGTGACACGCCAGTTGCCACTGACTCGTACCGACCATGTTCCACGCCTATCACCACCAAGTTGATGAAGGTAGAGGCCTGGCAAATTCATGTCTTTGGGACTCTGTGCTGCATGGAGTTGGCCGAGAATGAGACGGAGCTTCGAAGCGTGTCTGGCCTGGATTCCGGACTTCACGCCCTTGAGGAAATACCTTTCAAGCCCCTTGTGCCGGAAACTGCGAATCATTGCATATACTGTACCCCGTAACGTTATAGGTTACAAATACGCATAACGCTTGAATCAAACAGCGGCCGCGTAGCGGACGTCTGAGCAGCCCCTGGGTTGCGATTTAAATGGATTGTTAGCTTTCATCTCCCAGGCCCCTCTCAAGATTTTCTTCCTTCAGCAACTGCTCGAATCGCATGACATGAAGGACGAATACGCTATCTCCAGCATCGCGATAAATTATGTAGCACGGAGGCTCGACCAAGTGACGATAGCGCGATCCCTTAAGCTCACCTGGAACCGGCCCTAGTTTTGGATGCTGCTCGAGCTTCTCAACGTGAGCAAAAACGCTCTGAACCAACGCCCTGGCAGCGCCCGGGTTTTCAATCGCGATATAGTCGGCAATAGCATCCAGATCAGATAGCGCAGGATCCGTCCAAATTACTTCAGCCATCGCGACATTTTGGCCTTGGCTTCCTCTTGAGTCAGGGTTCTTCCTTCATCGATGGCTCGTTCGCCTCGTGCGATACCTTCCAGGATGCTCATGCGGGACTGGAGGCGATTGAAGCTCTCGACATCAACCAGGTACGCAGACGGGAGGCCGTGCTGTGTAATGAGGATCGGTTTCTTTTCACGCTCAAGATCGGCCAACAAGTCAGTCGCTTTACGCTTGAGTGTTGTTACGAGTTCAGTTCTCATGCTGTGATACTAAAGTATCACTTGGTGATGAGCAATCACTGTAAAGCTAACGTCGGAACTAAACAGCGGCCGCGAAGCGGGCGCCTGAGCAGCCGCCAGGCTGCGATTTAAATGGATTGTTATGTGTAATCACAACGAGTACTTGGTGATATCCAATGCGCCGTGAAATACCCCAAGAACATCTACATCCCCATTTCTCTTTTCCAGGTATGCGATGCGGTAGTGGCCGTAAAGCAGGATGCGGACATTCCTGGTTGACGCACCATATCGTTGGCCGACTTGAGGGTGATCTCTAAGCACTTGGCCCTTTCGTAGATGCCAGCTAGGACTTTGCTGGCTGCGTCCGGGTCGTCCTGAGCGATGTACTCATGAATATCGCGAAGCCAGCGCTCCGCTTCATTGGTCCAGTTTAGTGAACCCACGACTGGATTCGGCGCTCCATTTCCTCGTTTGAAATGACACGGCCCGCTTCAGAGTCGGCGAGCCCTCTTTGAACCATGACATGAAACGCCAGTTCACGAACGAGTTCATCAGCCGAGCTGTCTTCGGGCTGACTTTCAAGAATTCGCTTCAGTTCGTCTTTGGCGGTGGCCATCTCAACATCCTTACCGGTATGCGATCTTTAGAATAGCGGGTACCGACAATTTTCGCATTCATGCGGCAATGTCACTCAGCCATAATCACTCATACACCTGCGCAAAGCCTCTAAACACCACGCTTCCGAACACGTGAGCCAGGAACCCAAAAAACAACAACATTGCGAACATTTCGGGCTCGAGCGGCTCATTAAGAACTGCTTGCAGATTGCCCACGACCATCGACAGGCTGCTCAGAAAAAGCACGAATGCGAGCGCTCGCGCTATGACCCCCAGACTTTTTCGGGGATTATGAGATTGGTGATCCATCGTCCATTCACATAACGATGGCATTAAACAGCGGCCGCGAGGCGGGCGTCTGAGCAGCCCCTGAGTTGCGATTTAAATGGATTGTTATGTGCGAACCCGATCGCGCCAACGATCGGGAGCCTGGCTTGGGTGAAATAGCGCGAGAACCAGCACCAGGTCATCCTCAACCCGGTAGAGCAATCCATGTGGAAACGTATCCCAAGGCCAACGCCTGATCCCGTACTCGAGCTCCTGCATGGCAAGCGGCTGTTCCGCCAGCAACTCGACAGCCTGCTCAATCGCAATCTGCAACCTCCGGGCAAGCTCGCGCTGAATGCCCCTGTAGTGTGACTTTTCTCGACGAATGTCCTCACGGGCGGATGCCAGAAAACGAACTGGCGTCAAAGGTCATCTGCCCGCAGTGACGAAAATACCTCGTCCGCCGGAATCGCCTCCTCCTTGCCCTGCAAATAAGCTTGAAACCGGCGGTCGGCCTCTTTAAGCCAAGCCTGTTCAATCCGCGCAGGATCAACGCTTGGGCGTGTCTCAAGACTCTCCAGCAAATGGGCAACTAGCCGAGCACGTTCATCAAAGGAAAGCGAAAGCGCTTCAGACTCAATCGATTCTGCGGAAGCGGACATTTTCATCTCGTAACTGCATCAGGGTGACAACCACTTTACACCCGTTGGACCAGTTTTCGCATGTTATGGCACTGCCTACTCTGCACATCACGTTGGAGGCCGCGAAGCGGACGTCTGAGCAGCCCCTGGGCTGCGATTTAATGGATTGTTATGCTGCAAACTCAACTTGTTGCACACCATCAAGTTTTGCGTGACGCTTTGCCTGCCACAGATCATAGGCGTCCTGCATGGCTAACCAACTTTCCGGCGAGCGCCCGAGAGACTTGGACAGCCGCAGCGCCATCTCCGGACTCACCCCGCTCTTTCCGGTGATGATGCGGGTGAGCGTGGATGGTGAGACAGCCAACTTGTCCGCCAACGCACGGGCGCTGAGTTCAAACGGCTCCAGGTAAACCGAGCGGATGAACTCTCCAGGGTGTGGTGGGTTGTGCATGGCCATCAGTGATAATCCTCGTAGTCCAAAACGTAAGCATTTCCGTCACGAAACTCGATCGTGATACGCCAGTTGCCGCTTACAGAAACGGACCAGCGCCCTTTCATTTGGCCTCTAAGCGGATGCAGTTTGAAGCCCGGAACATCCATATCTCCGATTTCCAGGCTGGTTTCCAATGCCGCAAGAATCATTCGTAGCCGGATTTTGTGACCGGACTGAACGCCCGCCACGCTGCCCGTTTCATAGAACTTCCTAAGGCCCTTGTGCCGGAATGAATTGATCACATGCTCATGATAGCGCGTTGCGCATCACGCAACAACTTGCTGCATAACGTTGGAACTAAACAGCGGCCGCGTAGCGGGCGTCTGAGCAGCCCCGGGGCTGCGGTTTAAATGGATTGTTAGGCATCAGAGATCACCGGGCTCCAGACCAGTGTGTTTGGCGATGCGCGCCAACATGCGAGGTCCGATTTCATCGCGATCGTGGAAAGCGAAGACATAGTTGGAAAAGCCGGGGCGCTGCAGCACTTTGTGTGACCCCGATGTTCGCTTTACCGACCAACCAATTTTGAGCAACGCACGCAGAACTTTTCGGGCTTTCGTACTTGGCCAGTCGGTCACGCAGCGAAAGAAATTGTGAGGGGGGATGAAAGTTGCTCGCCACTTTCAATTCTTGCAGCCATCTCACGAAGCGCCAAGGCCTCTGCCTGTGCAATGGCCTCGGCCCGGGTGGCGCCGTATTTCATGACGCCAGGGAGTTCAACGATCTCCGCGATCCAGCGACCGTCAATCTCTTGCTCAGTTTCGATGGTGAAGTTCATAAATCTATCTTACCTCAGCGACGCACCATTGCATGCCTAACGTTGGAATTAAGCGGCGCCGTTTACGGCGTCCGCCTTTAATGAATTGTTAGGAGCTGAACGACTACACCTTGCGAGCCAAACCCCTACGACTCCGAAAGTTAGGACAACTGCAGGCCAAGCCACAAAAATAAACGCAGGAAAGCCGAAACCAAGAACAGACAGAAGCCCCATTAATGGCTGTGGTTCTGATGGCTCAACCCCCAACATCCAGGCCCAAAGGACCATCAACCCAACTGCTAAGGACAGCACGAAGGTCAACGGAGGGCACACCAGAAGTTCATAGGTCGGACGTTCTCCACATACCGGCAGATACCATTTACCCAGAACCCAGCCGAAACCAAATGCTGCGAAGATGGAGCCGATACCAGCGACCCACGGAATGGGAGAGTCTCGCAAACTGGGCGAAACAAGCAGAAAAAAACCGACTGATACGGCCATGCCCAGTCCATATCCGAAGCTGCTTTGCACTCGCAGGTTGCAGGTCATATTTGGCCGCACCTAACGTTGGAATTAAACGGCGCCCGCCAAGGCGTCCGGGTTAATGATTTGTTATGTGGCTGTATCTGAAGCATGAATATGTGCTTGTTTATCTGACTTACTTAAATCACAGCCTAACTCGCCTTGCACCCAACGCCCCACATCAGAGACGAACTGCTCGTTGTCAGGCGTATCAATTCCACTGACGAGGATTTCTGAGGTGCTTGGGCCGGTTTCGGCGACTTCTACTATTAGGAAAGCATTTTGAACCCCGTCGCCCGCAACCCACACAGATGCGGTTACAACAAATGTTCCCTGAATTGAGCGCTTTCCCCTAACCCGAACGCCGTTGTTGAAAAACCCAGGTTCTTTCTGCCAACAAGCCACAGCTTGCTTTTCTAGCGTACGAGCGATTTCCTCCGCTGGTTGCCTCGCAGTACTAGTGAGGATTTTCGAGTGCTGTTGAACGGCACAGCCAAACACAATGATGGCGAAAGCAGAATAAGAGCCCCAACGACCCACTATAGTTAGCATTCTGCATTCCACTTTTCGATCCAGTTGATAACCTCCTCCGATGCCTCGAACCACGAGGTAACATCATTCATGCCATAAACAACCACGTACGCAGGGCAATCATTGGTTTCGCGAACTTCGATGAGCTGCATATAGAACTTGTTCCAATTTGCTTTCTGAACAAGCGAGACTCTCTGGGTGCCATCGTCCAACACCGACGTTTCGACCCAAGTGTCGCTATTCTTGAGCGGTCCACTGGACCAGCTTCGCTCACGACATTGTTCGAGTTTTTCCTGGACGTAATGCGCAACATCTTGGCTAGAATGTTGAGTACACATTTCCCGACGAGCGAAATTGTTTGCCTTCATCTCGTCCGGAGTTTTCGCGATCGATACGCATCCGCCTAAAGTAATCGAACAAGCCAACAATAGAGGCAAAGAACAAGGCATAAGACCTACTTGATCATTACATGTCACACATTTCTTCACGACACTTCCTTGCGATCTTTTTTCAAACTCCGTCTATGCTTTACACAGCGCACGGTTGGCCAAATAACGTTTGAATTAAACGGCGCCTTTAGGCGTCCGCCTTAAATGAATTGTTAGGTGATTATTGCTTCACCTGAATGGACTCATCAATCCAATTTCGACAAATATCACCGATATCAAGTTTTCGCGGCAGCCAGCTCCCGTCGCTAAAAGCTAGCGTTACGTAGAAATCAATTGCACGAAGTGTCTCTAATTCAAACAACAGGTGAAACCAGAAATCCGCCTCAATTGGGCGGATCTCCAACTTGATGTAATGGGGCAAGGTCGATTGGTGATACCAAGAGCTTTTCACTTGCAGATCGAACTCACCGTTTTCGGGGAAGTAGACTTGCACACACTCAGGTAGCGAAAGCTCATTTTGGCCAACCCTTAGCTGAAACCTTTCAAGGTGGAAGGACGCTGGAGCGTACTCTTCAGGCAGGCCATCAAGCTGACCATTTTCGCTGAGCTGCAGAATTCTATCTTGATGAGATAGCGCAAACGACGGCACCAAGATTAAGGCCAAGGCCAAGGTCTGTCGAAAGACGGGCACGATATTCACCTAACGTCTTAGCTAAGCGGCGCAGCGCAGCTGCGTCCGGTGGAGGGCCGATAGGCCCGGAACGTATTTAAGCGCCTTGTTAGATCACAAACTTTCTGCATGCACTGCGATTTTTTTATAGCGTTCATGATATTCGTGATTGGGCTGCTCAATTGGGTTACACCATCCGCTAGTTATCGCATTCTCGTTTATTGGACTCAAGATCGGCCCAAGTTCAGTTTCCAACGAATCATCAGTTTCAGGAGAGTCGATATCTGAGACCTCCCAAAGATAAGCAAACTGAACGTCGTCTTTCTTGTCGCCGGTAGCCTGAAACAAAATTTTTGCCGAGAAATTTCCAAAAAATGTGGCGTCAAAATATTCGACAATCTTTTTCGCATCGCAATCAAGACCAGCAAGACCCAACTTCACATCATTTTCGAGCTGGATGTAGCCTTCCGGACTTACAGATGCTACCTCGTGTTTCACTTCACCCAGATCGGGCGTAGGACCAGGATGAGTCCTGTTTAACTCAACCGAAAACATCAATGATTCTCGCAATCTTTCGCGCTCAGAATCTTGAACTTCACATTTAATTGTTTGACCCTTGGAACTCGTCGCCGCGCAAGCCGAGGCAGAGGTAAGGGCCTCATCCTGACGTTCCGAACAGGAACACAAAATGAGAATCGAGACGATCAGAGCGCTCCATTTCTCCATGTTGATCTAACGTTGGAATTAAGCGGCGCCGTTTATGGCGTCCGCCTTAAATGATTTGTTATGAAGCCGCTGATTGAGTGATGCAAAACTCAAGTCGCACCTAGTACTCCCATTCCTCAAAATCAAAGTCTGGAATTGGCGTGCCATCCCCAATGTACTCCCGCACACCCTGCAAATACTCATTCCATTCTTCAACCCATGGGAAGGCAACCCTGGTCCCGCTGCAAATATTGATAACGCCCGAATCATCCGTTTGCACGAGCAAGTGGTGCCCGACTGTAATCGGAACAGAGCAGTCACCGAAACCAAGCCCGCCAACAAGCTGTTTTATCTTTGAAGGGTCACCTTTGAGTACTTCAGTCGCTTCAAACTTTGCATGAACGCGAAAATATTGCTCTTCATCGTAAATGGAAATCAAATTCGCGGATGTAATTTGCGCCACAAAAACATGTTCTGCTTCATCCACGAGTTCTTCTGGGGCGGCATGAATACATGAGCACCCGAACACCTGCGAATTCCCAAACGCAAGAGTCAGAAACAACACGACTGCGACTGCCTTGATCGGTCTCTTCATAACGAATTAAGTAAGCGGCGCCGTTTACGGCGTCCGCCTTGAATGATTTGTTATATGCCCCTGGCTAACAGGTTGCACAGGGTTTGCGAGGTGAATTCGGACAACGTGATTTAAATAGAAAAGCGCCATGCTAACTTGAATCTGCCAGGTGCAAACCATGTCCCGAATCATGTAGGTATCTATAAACTTTGCGACGCCATACCCTAAGAACGCGCAAGCCAAATACAATGCCAGTCGTTCTTTTTTCACTTGAGCTTTCCATGAAGCCTTCCTTTCCACTGAATTTGGGTTTCTGACAGGAACGGAAGCCGCTGCTAATACCAAGTAGACAATTATCAAAGCCTCGATGCCGGATGGTTCAGGTTTCGCATATCCGATCAAACTAGCCACAACCCAACACGAAATACCAAGTAACAGGTAGAGGTATTCTTTACTCATCCATGACCTCCGTGTGCATATAACGTCGGAATTAAACGGCGCCCGCTAGGGCGTCCGCGTTAAATGGATTGTTAGGCACCACCACCATCTGGTGATGCCTCCGACTTGCCAACCCAGCCACCTTCAAC
>JGI12291J13898_1000760_pt1 | contig 8800 bp, 8 predicted proteins | sample TtaePargueraPR_4_FD_13898 | JGI IMG/M metagenome (IMG submission 13898) | reverse complement strand
CGCACGACGTAACCGAGCCGGTCGGCCTGCGCGATATCGGCGGCGCGCACGCGGGCAATGCCCTCGGTTTCGACCGCGTCGAAATCCATCCGCGCCCCGAACGCGATCGCGGCGAGGATGGCAAGCTTGTGCGCGGCGTCCACGCCCTCGATGTCGAATGTCGGATCGGCCTCGGCGTAGCCCAGCCGCTGCGCCTCGGAGAGCGTATCGGCGAAATCGGCGCCGCTCTTTTCCATGGTCGAGAGGATGTAGTTCGAAGTGCCGTTGAGAATGCCGTAAATGTGCTCGATCGAATTGGCCGCGGTGCCTTCGCGCAAGCCCTTCACCACCGGGATTCCGCCAGCCACCGCGGCTTCGAACTTGAGCGGCGTCCCGCCTGCTTCGGCCGCCTCGGCCAGCTCGAGCCCGTGATGCGCGATCATCGCCTTGTTGGCGGTGACGAAGCCCTTGCCTGCGCGAATCGCGTTGCGCGCCAGCGTCAGCGCCGCACCGTCGGCACCGCCGACGAGTTCGACCACCGCATCGACGTCGTCGCGCTCGGGCAGCCTCGCCATGTCGTCGACCCAGTCGAACGCGGACAGGTCGACGCCGCGATCCTTGGTCCGGCTGCGCGCGCTGACCGCGACGATCTCGAGCGGTCGCCCCGCACGCGCGGCGACCAGCGCAGCGTTGGTTTCGAGCAGGCGGATGACCCCCGCGCCCACGGTGCCGACGCCGGCCAGTGCGATGCGTAGCGGCTCAGCCATCGGCAATCGCCTCTCCGGCCGGAAAGCCGAACGCGGTGCGCACGCTGTCGGGGACACGCTCGGGCCGCCCTTCGGGCAGGTGGACATGTACCGCGACCAGCCGGATGTCTGCCCGGTGCGTGCCGTCGTCGGCGCCGTAGAACCCGATCCGCTTTTCGATGCTCGAATTGCCGATCCGCTCGACCGTCAGCCGTCCCTCGATCATTTCGTCGCAGCGGATCGGGGCGAGATAGTCGACCTCGGCCCGGCGGACATGGAATTCGATATCCGCGGGCATGCCGTGCGCGCGGCGGTCGCGATAGAACTCGGTGACGAGGAGATCGGCATATTCGAGATAGCGCGAATTGAAGACGACCGATTGCGGATCGACCTCGGAATAGCGCACGCGAAAGCGGTGGGTGAAGGCGTCTGTCATCGTGCCCGCCCTAGACCGGGGCGGGGACGGATGGGAACCAGTTTGTCTTGGTGCAGGGCTAAGCCCGGTTTCAGCAGAGCGGAGTGGTTGCGGCGGAGATGGGGTTTGTCGCTTCCGGCGGGGGCGCGGCCTGTCGCTGCTTGGCCGTCGTTGGGCCGCCGGGAGCGGCACCGGCCCGAGTCTTTCGTTGCGTGCGGATCGGACCTCCGTCCGATCCTTGGCTGTCCCATCCCACGCCCTCACCCGGCCATCCCGACCATAGTGACCTATGGGTGGCCGGGTGGGGGCGTGGGATGGGACAGCCCCGGCGGTCAGATACTTGCCAGGCAGCGACAGGCCTCGTCCCCGCCGGAAAACGAAGCACCACTAACTGCGATTGCGCTGGCACGGTCCCAACTGGTCGAGAACGAAGCGATAGTCGGCCTCGGCCTGCGCTTGCGAGGCGCCGTCGCTCGACAGGTTCGCACCGCGCGGCAGACGCGGCGGCAGGAAGCAGGCGAGACGATACCAGGCCAGCGTCTGCGGTTGCGGCGGACGCGCCGCCTGGTCGACGATCTCGCTCCACGACACGCCCCAGACCGGGCGCATGCCGGGCCGGCGGACCACTGTGACCGAAACCGGCGCGCCGCTCGCGGTATCGAGGAACAGCTGCGTCTCCGATTCGTCTGCAAGATTGCCTTCGACCGACAACGCCTCGCGCACGCCGGTGATTGCGGGAGGCGCATCGGGCGCGGCAAACCCGGCCAGTACCGGGCGCAGCCGCGCCTCGAGGTCCGGGCTCCAGTCGAGTTGCGCATGCGGCCCCGCCAGCGCGATCTCGCCGGGGCGACCGTCGACCCGGCGGGTGAACAGCAGCACTTCGCGCTTCTTCAGCTTGGGCGCCTTCCCGTCCATGTCGAGCGGCACGTCGACGAGATAGCGCAGCGATTCGCCGACCGGACGCGAGCCGCTCAGCAGCGCTGTCGTCTCCGCCTCGATATAGAGACGGACCTCGCCGGGACGCAGCCCGGGCGAGCGCTCCGGCTCGACCTCCGCCTGCTTGCGGATCTGTGCGCGGATGACGGAATCGGCCTTCGCCGCGAGATCGGCAAGGTCGGCATAGGTTTGCGCGGGGCCGGCCGGGTACGGCTGAGCCAGCACGACTTGCGGCAGGCCGCATCCCGCTGTGAAAAGGCAGGCGATCGCTGCCATGTACAAGAAATTTCTCAACATATCCGTCCCGTTACTGAACAATTCGGACGCCGCGTGAACGAATCGAGCGACCGTGCGTTTCGACACTGGCCCGTGAATCCCGTGTTAACCGATAAAGCGTTTGCGCGGGGTTGGCATCGCAGCTAAAGGGGCCGCCGGTCTGGGGAGGCTATAACAGAACAACCCCAGGGACGCTTGCACCGCGTTGAGCAAAACGCGGCAAAACCCGCCATTGCCGGCACCGGCAATGCAAGAAGGGTGGACAGCGAGCGATTCTTTTTGGCAGGGTCGCAGGCCTTGTCGAAGAGCAAACCGCCGGATCCCCCGATCCGGCACGTGACGATGGAGTGATGGAGCTGAATGGCCTACGCTGACCAACAGATGAGCGGCAACAGGATTGTCGCGATCATCATCGTGGCGCTGATTCATATCGTCCTCGGCTACGCCCTGATTACCGGCCTCGCCTACAGCGCGGTGAAGAAGGTGGTCGAGCGCGTGACGACGGTCGACATCGAAGAGCCGCCGCCCCCCGAAGAGGAGCCGCCGCCGCCGCCCGAGCCGCAGCCGGATACCTCTCCGCCGCCGATCGTGGCGCCGCCGCCGCCGGTGCAGCTCAACACGACTCCGCCGACGGTCCGGACCCAGCCCACACCCACATTCCCGCCGCCCGCGCCGCCGGTGCTGGTGGTGCCGCCGCCGGCTCCAGTCGCCCCGCCGCCCCCGCCGCCTCCTCGGTTCCAGCCCAAGGATCCGACGCCGCGCGGAAGCCCCGGTCGCTGGGCCAACACCAACGACTATCCCTCGCGCGCACTGCGCGAGGAGCGCGAGGGTGTGACGCGTTTCACCGTGACCGTTGGCACCAATGGCCGCGTAACCAATTGCCGCATCACCGGATCGAGCGGGCACTCCGATCTCGACCAGACGACTTGTCGCCTGATCGAGCGCCGCGCACGCTTCAATCCCGCAACCGACGGCAATGGCGACGAAGTCACCGGCACATGGTCCAACGCCGTCCGCTGGGAAATTCCCGAATGACGAGAGTAGAGGCGCCCGCTGTGGCGAGCGCCGGGGTTTAGGATCATTTTTTCGAATTACCTGAGAGGAAACTCGCTATGATTATCGAACTTCTTACAGTGGCTACGGGCTCCGACGCGGCGCCGCGCACCGACTTCAGCTTCCTGCATGCCATGAACCAGGGCGGCGTGATCGCATGGTCGATCTTCGGCGTGCTGGTGATCATGTCGGTCGGATCGTTCTACATCCTGATCACCAAACTGCTCGAACAGCAGAAGATCATGAACCAGTACAAGAAGGTGCGGACCGATTTCTGGCGCGCCAACTCGCTCGCCGAAGGCCGCAACAAGCTCGACAAGAACAGCGCCTGGCGCCAGGTCGTCGACGACGGTCTCAAGGCGCAGGAATCGCACGGCAAGATGACCGACAGTCTCGAAGCGCATGACTGGCTGCACGGTTCGCTCGCGCGTTCGGAAGCCTCGATCAATTCGAAGCTTGCCGGCGGCCTGCCGTTCCTCGCCACGGTCGGCGCGACCGCGCCGTTCGTCGGCCTGCTCGGCACCGTGATCGGCATCTATCGCGCGCTGATCAATATCGGCATCGAAGGTTCGGCATCGATCGACAAGGTCGCCGGTCCGGTCGGCGAGGCGCTGATCATGACCGCCATCGGCCTGCTCGTCGCGGTGCCGGCGGTGCTCGCCTACAACTGGCTGCAGAGCCGCAACAAGCGGATTGCGGAAATGCTGTCGGGCTTTTCGACCGACATCCTCGCGAACATCAATTCGCAGGGTGCGGTGAAGCCGGCAATCATGACCAAGGCCTCGACGCAGCAGGCATCGAAAGCCGCCAGGACTGCCCCGGCGGCCGCGGCCAAGCCGGCGTCGGCCACCACGCCGCCCAGGAAACCCTGAACTCGAACCGCACCCCGGCGGGTTTTCCGGAAGGGAGCCCGCCGGATCGAGAAGGCAAGGGATAGGACGATACTATGTCGATTGAGATAGGCGGAACCGGCGAAACGCCGATGTCGGACATCAATACCACGCCGCTCGTGGACGTGATGCTGGTGCTGCTGATCATCTTCCTGATCGCGATTCCGGTGGCGATCCAGCAGATCGAGAACCTCGAAATCCCGATCATGGAATCGGTCGAATCGAAGAACAAGGTCGAGAACCTGCTGATCACCGTCACCACGACCGATGCAGAGGGCCGTACGGGCAACGTGATCAAGACCGGCTATACCGGCGCCACGCGCGAGGGCGAATGCCGCGTCTACATCAACAACACCACGCTGGTGTCGTCCGAGGAACTGTACGATCAGGCCTTCAAGCGGCTCGACGATATCGTCAGTCGCGCCGGGGGGCCGGAAGCGATCATGGCCGAGCCCGAGTTGATTCCGCAGGTCCACATCCGCGGCGACGTCGATGCGCCGTGGCGCTGCGTCGCGGGCACGATCTACAATATCCAGGCGGCCGGATATCCGACCGTCGGCTTCATTTCGAACCCGGTCGACCCGAACGGCTGATCGCCGCGACCGGACGACAACAGGAGTAATTCACCATGGCGATGACAGGCGGCAAGGACGATGGCAGCCCGATGATGGAGATGAACACGACGCCGTTGATCGACGTCATGCTCGTGCTTCTCATCATGTTCATCATCACCATTCCCGTTGCCACCCACTCGGTCGATATCGACCTGCCGGTTCCGAACCCGGATCCGCCGCCGGAAGACATGATCGATCCGATCAAGAACAAGATCGTGCTGACCCAGGCCGGCGAAATCCTGTGGAACGGCGACTCGATCGACGACAGCGAACTCGTCCGCAATCTCGAGATCACCAAGACCATCGATCCCGAACCCGAACTGCAGTTCGAACCCGAAGCGCTCGCGAGCTACGATCTCTCGGCGCGCGTGCTGAATATCATCAAGGTTTCGGGCGTGACCAAATTCGGTTTCGTCGGAAACGAAAAGTACCGGGTATTCGCCGGCGGCGAGTAACCGCCCGACAGGGCACACCGATACCAGCGGGCCGACAGGCCCGAGACGGGGGGCGGAGCGATCCGCCCCCTTTCCGTGTGCCGGACCCTCCAGCCATCACCGGCTTGACTGATCGCTCCGTTATGTTATGTTATTACACATAACTGGGAGAGCGCCGATGCAACTCGCAGCCGAGACCGGTCCGATGGCGGAAATCAACACCACGCCTTTGATCGACGTGATGCTGGTGCTGCTGATCATGTTCATCATCACCATCCCGGTCGCCACCCATTCGGTCGATATCGACCTGCCGCGCGACTGCCCGGGTTGCCCCACACCCGACCGACTCAAGAACAAGATCGTGATCGATGCGGCCGACAGGGTGCTGTGGAACGGGAAACCGGTGACCCAACGGCAGTTGGCCATTTTGCTGCATAATACCAAGCTGTTGCCGGTCGAGCCCGAACTGCAATTCGAACCGGTCGCCAATGCGCGCTATGCCATATCCGCGCAGACCCTCAACACGATCAAGCTCTCGGGCGTCACCAAGTTCGGCTTTGTCGGCAACGAGCGCTACCGGCAGTTCGCAAGCACCGAATGACCGGCCACAGGCCGCGACGGCGGGTTTGCAGGAGCTTCGATCACGGGCAACCGATCGGCCGGATCGATACGCTCCCGATCCTGATCTTGTGTATGTGTCTGGCGTGCATGTTCCTCGCGACCTGGAAGGTTCCCGACCATGCACTCACCATCGGTTTCCCCGTCATCGATCCGACGATGGCAAATGACGGTATCGTCCCGGTCCACCGGGTTGCGGTCAAGCCGGACGGCACGGTGACGCTCGATGGCACTCCTACCGATCGGGCCGGGTTGTCGGAGACGCTGCAGAGGCTCGCTCTCGCGACGCCGGCCCCCGGCCTGGTGTTCGAGCCATCGAGCGATGCCGGCTACGATGATGCGCTCCATACACTTGCAATCATCGCCTCGGCAGGCCTTGCCGAAGAGCAATTCTGTTTCGGAGGCCTGTCCGAACATCGCGATTTCGGCGCGGACTGGTCCGGGGAACCGATGTATTTCTCGATCCCAGTCCTTGAAATACGTGAACCGGAAAGGTCGCGCGCGACCGTCCCGCCCCGTCAATCGCTTCCCGAGTGCGATCCTGGCCGGATCGTCCATCGCCTCGACTAGACCCTGTTTCAGCAATGCTGAAACGGTAGCGGCACCGGCCCGCTCCCTGCTGGAGCGATTTCACCTTCGCCGAAACAGAGTCTATCGCTCTCCCGGGAGGTCCACGCGCATCGCCTCTCCCGCCAGCGTCTCGGCTTCGAGCAGCAATTCCTCGTCGACCGAGCCCTGCGGCATCGCCTCGCGGCCGAGCATGGTCATCACCGGCACCGCGAGCGGGCTTACACGATCGAGCTCGACATGGACGAGCTGCTCGGCCGAGCGCTCGAGCAGATCCGCGAGCCGCCCGACATCGGTCAGCCGCGCGCGCGCATCGGCCCAGGCAGCTTCGAGCAGCACGTGTTCGGGTTCGTATTTGCGCAGCACGTCGTAGATCAAATCGGTCGAGAAGGTGACCTGCTTGCCGGTCTTGCGCTTGCCGGGATGCTGGCGTTCGACCAGCCCCGCGATCACCGCGACTTCGCGGAAGGCGCGTCGCAGCAGGTGCGATTCCTGCACCCAGTCGACGAATTCGTGCGCGAGGATATCGGGCGACAGCAGCACACCGGGATCGCTCACCGGCTTCAACCCCCAGACCGCGAGCGAGTAGTCGTTGGCGACGAAACCGCCGGGCAAAAGCCCGCGATCCTCCATCCGCCGCATGATCAGCATGCCGAGACTCTGGTTCGCGTTCCAGCCCTCGAACGTGTAATAGACGCTGTAATGCTTCTTCTGATGGGGGAAGCTCTCGACCAGCAGCTCGCCCGGCCCCGGCATGCGGCTGCGCCAGTCCTGCACTTCGAGCCATTCGCGCACATCGTCGGGAAAGCGCGCCCAGCCCGCGCGATCGACGAGCATTGCACGGACCCGCTCGGCGAGGTGCGTGGTCAACGGCAGGCGCTGACCGCCATAGGACGGGATGGTGGCCGATTTCTTCGCCGCGCGAACGACGACGTCCATGTCCTTGAGCTGCTCGACCTCGAGCGACATGCCGGCGAAGAAGAAGGTGTCTCCGGGCGACAGCGTCGCGGCGAAGCGCTCTTCGACCTTGCCGAGCTGGCGGCCGTTCCGGAAGCGCACGGTGAGCATTTCCGAATCGACGATGATCCCGGCATTCATCCGGTGCCGCTGCGCGTGTTCGGGGTGAGTCAGCCTCCAGACCCCGCTCCTGTCCCGCACGATCCGCTTGAACCGGTCGTAGGCGCGCAGCGCGTAGCCGCCGTTCTCGACGAAGCCGAGCACACGCTGCCACACCTCCTCGTCGACCCAGGCATACGCCAAGCTCGATCGGATTTCGGCCAGCAATTCGCGCTCGTCGAACGGTGCCGCGCAGGCGCAGGCCATGACATGCTGGGCGAGCACGTCGAGCCCGCCCGGACGAAAGCCCTCGCCATCGCGCCGGCCCTCGTCCACTGCATCCTTGGCCGCGGTCGCTTCGAGAAACTCGAAGCGGTTGCCCGGCACCAGGATCGCGCGGCTGGGCCGGTCGAGCCGGTGATTGGCGCGGCCGATCCGCTGGAGCAGGCGGCTCGATCCCTTCGGCGCGCCCATCTGCACGACGCAGTCGATATCGCCCCAATCTATGCCGAGATCGAGGCTGGCGGTACATATCAGGGCGCGCAGTTCGCCGCGCGCCATGGCACCTTCGACCTTGCGCCGCGCTTCCTTCGCGAGCGATCCGTGGTGGATGCCGATAGGCAGATTGTCCTCATTGGCGTCCCACAGCAGCTGGAAGACGAACTCGGCGAGGAAGCGGGTGTTGGTGAATACCAGCGTCGTCTTGTTGCGAAGGATCTCCTCGTAGAGCTGCGGGATCGCCCAGCGGCCTGCATGCCCGCCCCACGGCACACGCTCTTTCTCGGGCAACAGGATCTCGACTTGCGGATCGGCACCCTGCTCGCCCTCGACCAGTTCAACGCTATCGATTTCACCCCACGGCGCGAGCCATTCGACAAACGCCTCCGGATCGGCGACAGTCGCCGACAAGGCGACGCGCTGCATGTCAGGCGCGATCGCCTGCAGTCTACCGAGCGCCAGCGCGAGCAGGTCGCCGCGTTTGCCCGTGGCAAAGGCGTGGACCTCGTCGATGACCACGCGCTTCAACCCGGCGAACAACTCGAAACTGTCGGGATAGCTGAGCAATAGCGAGAGGCTCTCCGGTGTGGTCAGCAGGATGTGCGGCGGCTTGCTGCGCTGGCGGCGCTTGCGGTCGGACGGGGTATCGCCGCTGCGCGTCTCGATCCGGATCGGCAGGCCCATCTCCTCGACCGGGGTCACGAGATTGCGCTGTACG
>JGI12291J13898_1000677_pt1 | contig 9434 bp, 9 predicted proteins | sample TtaePargueraPR_4_FD_13898 | JGI IMG/M metagenome (IMG submission 13898) | reverse complement strand
CGTAAAGAAGCTCAGTGGGATAGTATAGTTTTAGCCGAGCATGATCAATACAACTTCTTTGTGGTTGAGCAGGATGGATTATGGGGCATCTATGATTTCCGCAGAGACAATCTCATTATCGATACCCAGTTTGAGGATTTCTTTATTTACGGAATTAATCGATCTTATCCCTGGATATATTTTAAGGGAGAAGATCGTTGGCATGGCTTTACGCATACGGCTGGGCAACTCACACACATTCGTGATGATATTCAGCCTAAGATTCAGGCCTGGTATGAAGAAGAGCTTCTGCGCCGCCGCGATAATTGATTTCTTAGTTAACCTCGTAAACCAATTTCATGGTAATGGAAGCGGTCTTTTCCCGGTCACTAGTATTAAAGGTGCCGCCCCATGAGTATTCTTCGGTGCTATGCTGACCAGTGATCTGGAAGACCCCCATTCGTGCCGATACCAGCTTTCCTAGTTTTGCCCCAGAGTTGGAGGCGATGGTTTCTGCTCTAATACGGGCATCTTCGGTAGCCTTGGAAATCATTTCAATCTTTAGATTAGCTAAACCCGTAAAGTAATAGCGGGGGGCACTCGAATAAAAGTTGATTCCCTTATTGAGTAGTTCGGTAATTTCTCGCGATATACGTTCAACCCGATCTACATCCTTGCTCTCCACGCTAACCGATTGCGTAAGGATATATTTCTCAAACCTTTCACCCATATAGTCGCCATCACTAGAGTAGAGTGCCTTGTTTTTTTCCCGTACGGAAAGGGCGCTAAAGACTAAGTTTTCGGCTTTTAATCCTTGCTCTAATAAGTAGTCGTTTATTATTCCTTTCGATTTTTCTAATTCGGCATAAGCCTCCTTAAGATTGGTACTTTCGGCGCTGAAGCGACCATCCCAGACTACCAGGTCTGAGCTGAAATTGGCTTTACCTAAACCAGTTACACTAATATTTCCTTCCGATTTGGCACGATCGACATAGGCTTTACCTAGAAAAATTGAGGCGATAATGATAGCCAAAGCAAAGATGAGGGAGGAGAAATTTGATTTCATGTAGGTTTAGGATTATTGAGAATTAAAGATGCGTTTTTTTAGCCATAAAAACTATGCAGGGTGTATAAAAGTGCTAGGCATAAGGCAGCTAAACTAATGGTAAAGAAAAGCGGTGGGTTTTGATGACGCCAATGCGCAATTAGCCCGAGGATAACAAAAACAGGCATGGATAATAATATAGGAACCGCGATAATTTCATGGATTACACCATAGGCGGACAGGTCCCAATGGAAGTGAGTACGCAGATGGAGAAAGATAATCCAGCCAACAATGCAATAGTTGATGATACTAAGAAAGCGGAGATTCATGCTCTAATTTAGGCAATTAGTTCAAGACCCTTTAGAATTGAAGAGTGTGGTATAGATTTCTAGGGATAGCTTATCTTAGGCTAATGAAAAGATATTTATCCGCCTTTGCCAGTCTTCTGCTTCTTGCAGCCTGTAATAACAATTCCAATCCGAGCACAGAAAAGTCTGGTCGCAGTATCGTCTTAAATGATACCATAAGCACCCCCAGTGGCCTTAAGTACATTTTTTTGAAAGAAGGGCAGGGTGTTCCGATAGACACTGGTTCTAAGGTTAAAGCCTTTACCAATCTCTATATTAATGATTCGGATTCTATATTCTGGACTACCGCTGAAGCCGAAGATTCTAGTTTTGTATTTATTCATGGTAAGACTTCCTTAATCCAAGGCTTCTCTGAGCTCAACTCTTATTTAGTAGAAGGAGATGAGGTGATTGCGATTTTGCCCGATTCTCTCGCCTACGGTAAAAGTGGCCGTGGTGATGTTCCTCCGGGGGCTACTTTGATTTATAAGCCCTATGTGGTGCGCTCGGTATCGGAGCCAAAACAGATGCTTACCGACACCTTAAAAGCTTTGAGTAGCCAAGATTTGCAAACGGCCATGGAGTTCTACGAAGAAATCAGAAATACTGAGCTTGGAAAAAACTACCATAAAGAGATTGAAGATTTAATGCCCCTTTTAGGGGAAATGCAGAAGGATAGCATGTTTGAGCTTAGTTTTCAATGGGCTAACTATTTGCAGCAAAGTGCTCAAAAATTGGAAGACAAGGAGTACTTAGTTTATTTCAAGGTAAATGCCCTCAAGGCAAAATCATCTTATCAGGAGGCCTTAGATGAGGTCAATTCACTCCTCGCACTAGGAGCCGATTCTGCCTATTGGTCTAATGCAAAGGCCGAATTAGAGGCAATATTAGCGGGCCAATAATTATGCATTATTAAAATGGATCTAATAGCAAGGGCCATTACATCAAATAAGACTGTAAAGATATCTTTACATAGTGTAAAATATTCTTTACATTTGAGGAAAATTAAGCAGATGACTTTATTACTTTCTTATCGATATAAGTGGTTTAGCCGCATAGCCTTTTACAGCTTGGTATTATTTGGTCTGGTCTACCTTATTTTCCTTCAAGATAATCAGGCTTTCGAGAGCCTGTTTACTTTTAAGGTACCGGCATTGATAAACTCTGAAATATTTGGAGACCTAGTTATTGGCTTACAATGGGTAGAAGCAATGTTTTTCGATGAGGCTTTAAGCGTATTGTTAATTGTATTCGGCTTAATGAGCGGTTTTTCTAAAGAGAGGTACGAGGATGAATACATAGATAAAATGCGGAACGATAGTTTACGCTGGAGTCTTTTTATCAATTACGGGATTTTGCTACTTACTCTTTTGGGGGTATATGGGATTATTTACCTGAGCTTTATGTTTGCTCAACTGTTTTTAATTATCCTCCTTTTTAACCTTCTATTCGACATCAAGCTTTATCTGCACTATAAATCGGTTGCAAATGAGGAATAAGATTAAGGTATATCGCAGTATTCAAAGTATGTCGCAATCGGACTTAGCCCAAAAATTAAAGGTAAGCCGCCAGACCATTAATGCTATTGAAAACGGTAAGTACTCGCCTTCCTTAGAATTAGCCCTGCAGATGACTCAGCTTTTTAATTGTAAGGTAGAGGACCTCTTTGAACTGTAAAGCTTCCTCAATAGCGTTCAACAATTAAATTCTCTGCATAACGCAAGAGCGAGATTAAGAAGTTTTCTCGTTCGAGGGCCTTTTGCTCCATATACCCTAATTGCTTTTTAGCAATAAACCTGCCCTTAACTACTAGTCCACTTATTTCCTTTAAATGATGGAGATCTTCTAAGGGGTTTTGATCTAAAATTAGAACATCGGCTTGCTTCCCGAGACTTATACTACCTAAATCCTTGAGGAAATCATGACTTTTACTCGCATTTAAAGTGGCAGTCTCTAAAACTTCAAAATTGCTTAAGCCCGCTTCTTGGTAGAAAGCGAGCTCTTTGTGGATGCTATAAGCAGGCTGCGTGATACCGATGCCTGCATCGGTGCCACAGACGATATTGCCACCCGCCTCGTGAATAAGCTTTATCGCATTAAGCTGAAATTGATGTTGCTTTTCAATTTGCGCCCCAATCTCTGGGTCCCTAGTCTTAGCATCCTGCCACCTTTCAAATTGTGCCTTACTGTCCAGCTTTCGAATCATCGGGTTCATCGCTCTTAATTGCTCTAGCTCGGCTGCATCCATCTCCTCAATTAGTCGGTAGATATTGTGATATACCGTTTGGGTTGGGCAGAGGGCAATATGAGGATGTTTACCAAATTTTCTCGCTAAAGCTTTAAGCTGAAGGGTATCGAGCTGATAGTTTAGGGCAACTTGCACGATATCCTCGGCATGCTCAATACTGCGCACAGGGCGCTGAAATTGTTCGAAATAGTTGAATTCGGCACTAGGATGACAAACTACATCCAAGTTTAGCTTGATAGCCTCCTTCAGTACTGCTTTAAAAACCGAATCACTTATACCATAATAGGTTTTCACAAAATCGTAGCCAGCTTCCTTGTAATACTTTAGTAAGCGCTCTGCTTCCTTACCATTATGCACTGGTTTATTATCGGTAGTGCTATAAGCAGGGCCGCTTAATTTTGGACTTGAGGTGAAGAAATTTGGACCAATCAGGGCTCCTTCATTAAGCTCTTCCTTGATGCGTAGGTGCATGGGTTGTCCCCATAGATTACGAATGGTAGTAACACCCTGACTCAAATAAAGTCCTAGTTCATAAGCATCCCAAAGATGGACGTGAAGGTCCATTAAACCAGGCAAAAGGTATTTTCCCTTTGCATTTATTACGGAGTCTCCTTTGGGGTCCAAGTCGATGCCAATTTCGACGATACGCCCGCTCTTAATACGGAGATCATGATCGGCCAGCAGGGTATCTTGGTCCATCGGGATAATATGAGCTCCTTTAATAAGGTAGTTTTCCTGCTGCTTACTAGGACTCATATGGGCTAAGTCACGTCGCTCTAATTCGGCTAGAATAAACCCGCTTATTACTGCCAGTAGCACCACACCTAATAGGGTAAGCAACAGGTATTTCAGGAATTTCATCGGCTCAATTTAGGAAAAAGTAAAACTGGTTTAAAGAGCAAAACCAGGGCAAAGCTCAGTTCTCCAAGTGCCATGGGGAGGGCTAGTGCCGTTTCCAAGCTTTGGAAAATAGTATTGGCTTCGGGCCAATAATTGAGACCGGCATGAACAATAGTGTAACTTATCCCCGCCAAGCCTAATAAGACTTTTAGCCATTTGAGGGGCACTAAAGCGGCTAGTAAAAATAGATGGACGCCAAAGATAATTAGACCTTGAGACCAGATATTATTGAAGGTTTCAATATGTGCCGACACTGCGCTAAGTCCCGTATGATCGCCTAAACTGTAAAAAGCTTTCACTAAGGAAATCAAAGCCCAGCCCAGTACTAAGGAATAGATTAATCGCATTAAAGCGCTAAGACGTCCTAATTTACTTGGGTACAAGCGGTAAAAGGCATAGCTTAAAAATAGATCCAAAGCTAAAATTGTAAACCAACTGATTATTCCCAGTGCGAAAAGGCTAGAAGCAGCTTGTTGATCGGGCCAACTTAGGGCCGTCTCAACTGTTCCAAACTGCATGAGTATATAGCCATAAGCAAGACCGGCTAAAAGGGCCATTAGGAGTAAGGAAAGGCCAGAGCCTTTTGCGAGCTTTTGATTTAGATTCTCCATGCTTATAAATTTCTAATTACTAGATTGAATTTTTTAGTACCAGAGGCAAGTAAACGGTGCGCCTCAGCTACCTTCTCAAGTGGGTACTGGCGAAAAATTGGGACTTTCAGTTTAGCGGCAATTTGAATTTGAAGTACTTTTTCCAGCATTACTTTTAATTCGGGGTCCTTTAGCATACCCGTAGCAGCAAAGTGTGCTCTTTGTTTGGCTTTAAAAAGCTTAGTACAGATCATGTCCACCAATGTACTTAAGTTTAGAACCGGACTGTAATACTGCCCTTCCTTGCTTAATACTTTCTTGGCCTGCTTAAACGAGCTTTTTCCTACCGTGTCGTAAAAGATATCGAAGCGTTCGGAAAGATTTTCGATGGCAGTTGTTTTGTAATCTACACAGTGATGCGCGCCCAGCTCCTTAAGCTTTGAGAAGTTCTCGGTACTGGCCAGGGCAGTGACTTCTGCTCCATAATAGTTGGCAATTTGCACGGCTGCAGAACCCAAGGAACCTGCGGCACCATTAATAAGCACTTTTTGTCCGGCCTTTATTCGGGCTAATGAAACTAGGAAATTATAAGAGGTGAGGGGGCCATCGCAGAATACTGCTGCCTCCTCGTGACTAAGGCTTTCTGGTTTGGGAAGAATTACGCCTGCTTCCTTAATACTTAAGTATTCGGCATTGGTACCAAAGTTTAAAGTAGTTTCCCCAAAAACCTGATCTCCCAGCTTAAAATTATGTACCGATTCACCTAGTGCAATTACTTCGCCTGAAAAGCCTGTTCCTGATACCGGGTATTTCGGCTTTAATAAACCCAGGATAAGACGGCCAAAATAAGGTTTACCAGTACGAATCATACTATCGGCCGTGGTAGCAGAAGAAGCATGTACTTTAACCAAAACTTCTCCTCGATGGGCTTTGGGTATCGCTATATTTTTAATTTGAATTTGTTCGGGACCACCATACGCTTCTACACAAGCGGCTTTCATTGTTTTAGTTTTCATAGTCTTGAATATTACATTGCAAATAGACGAGACTTTGATTACGATGGAGTACGGAATTTCAGGTACTAGGTACGGAATTTCATACCGCGACTAATTTTTGAGCTGAGCCAGGTATTTACTTGGGGTTAAGCCGTAATGTTTTTTAAAGCTTGCATTAAAAACTGACTTAGAGTTAAAGCCACTTTCGTATGCGAGCCCTAATAAGGAGATGTGACTATTCGCGGGATCTAGAGCTAATTCCTTAAAATGTTCTAAGCGATGTTTATTGATATAATCGTTGAAATTGGAACCTAAGCCTTCATTTAAGTACCAGGAAAGTTGATTAGGATGAACTTGCAGCTTAGCCGCCAATGACCTTAAGCTAAGCGATGGTTCTAAATAGATTTGCTCTGCTTTTAATAGTTTTTCCAATTCTGTATTTAAGCCGGCCTGTTCCTGCAAGTCCAATCGACTACTTTTCTTTGCTTTTGCTTTAATGGATGCATCTTCATTCAGTGCATATATTCTTTGGAGTAGTTCTGGAAAGCGCGGATCAGACTGTAATGGTTTTGCTAAAGGGTCATTGAAATTAAGTAGCAGGATGGAGGACTTATGTTCGAATAGTTTTTCCAAAAGGCTAAAGGCTTCGTCATTTCTCCCTAATCGGGCGTATATGAGGTAGAGGTATGCATGACTTTGAGGCGACTGGTTAGTCTCAGCCATTTGGATGTACTCTGATAAGCCTTCGTATTCATCTTGCTGTTTGCCATGAACATCGCATAAAATGCTAAGTCCCATGCGTTCATCGGGCATAATCCAAGCTTCGGGGAGTTCACTTAGCTCCTTTTTAGCCTGTTCTTGTTGTCCGGAGGCAATGAGGGCATAATAACGCACAATAAGGGCCGGCAGGTTTTGAGGGTTTTCGGACAAAAGCTCCTCACATATCTTTATGGCTTGAGAAAAATTACTGCTGCGATATTCGAAATAAGCAGCGTAAAAGCGACTTTCAGGATTAATGGGGTCAATTGCCAATGCATAGTGCAAATAGGTTTTAGCCTCTTGATGACGACCGCGTAAAAGTTCTAAAAAAGCCATAAACTGCTGGCCTTCTGGGTAATTGAGCTGTTCAGCAATAGCGCGCTTCCCATACTTATAGGCTAAGGAATAAGAGGCCTCCACAAAAAAGTAGTAATTGGCCAATTGATAATTTAAACTCGGATCATTGGCTTTCCGAACATGTACAAAGTCCATAGCATCCTTAGCCTTTGCCCAAGATTCAATGGGGTCTGCGAAACCAGCGGTGGCTAAGAATCCATAGGCATCAGCCATGCCAGTATGCGCATCAGTATATTCTTTGTCTATTTCAATTGCCTTTTGAAAATAGTTGATAGAAAGATGGACATCCTTGGGGTTCCAGCGGTTAAAATGGTATTTAGCTTTTAGGTAGTATTGAAAGGCTTCAGTATTTTCTGTTTGTGCCTGCACCAGGTGTTCTTCAATATCGAGGTGGCCAAATTGCTCTCGTAATTGGTCTGCAATCTCCAGGCTAATTTCGTCTTCAAGTTCAAAAAGTTGCTCCACCGCGCGCTGCCATGAATGCGACCAAAAAGTATGATCATCTTCAACGTTAATTAGAGAAGCACGGATTTTTATTGCTTCACCTAGTAATTCAATACTGCCTTCTAATAGGTTTTTAACCGCTAAGGTTTTTCCAATTTCCGAGAGGGATAGCTCTTCCAGTTTCGGATTAAAACTTGAGCGACGCGAACATACTTTTAGTTGTGGAATGCGGCTTAAGGCCTGAATGATTTCCTCGCTTAGGCCTTCTCCTAAGTAAAGCAAATCCTTAGCTGATTTGGCTTTAACCTGAAAAGGTAGTACGGCTATGGAGGTTTGAAATTGAGGCACGAGCGAATTTAGAATAATTTTCTCTCGGCTTTTAATGGATTTCCCCGCTTTTTTATCGGGGAAACATATGCTTTATTCCTTAGCGAAATCGATCCGGAAACAAGTGCCCTTATCTACATCACTACTTACACTAATTTCTGCTTTTTGGCTGCGCAGCTGGTTTTTTACTAGATATAAGCCAACCCCGCGTGAATCGCTGTGGTAATGGAAAGTCTCATAAAGTCCAAAAACTTTGGACCCGTATTTCTTTAGATCGATTCCCCGACCAAAGTCTTCAACTTCCAAAACGATGTGCTGGTCTTCTTCGAAGGACCTTAACTCAATAATTACTTCCTTTTGATCGACTTTTCGATATTTAATCGCATTGCTAATTAAGTTGAGGAATATACTACTGAGGTAGGAGGGGACAAAGACTACCCCAGCTACTCTAAAATCGGTTTTAAAGCAAACATTATGAATCTCAATTTCATGCTTCAAAATGATCTTAACAGTGTCCAAAACCTTTTGAAAATCTTGGTACTGTCGCTGGCTAACCACTTTGGTTTGTACCTGCACCAATTCGCTAAGCTCGTCAATTGTTTTGCTTAAGTCTAAGCTTACATTACCAAGGTGGTTTACGATTTCATTAAAGTCGTTTTCTTGAAATTGCGGATCCGCTAAAAGATGAGTTAGACCACTTAAGTTACTGGCATGACTTCGTAGGTTATGCGATACGATGTGGGCAAAATTCATTAAGCGGTCATTCTGATCTTGAATAAGCTCGCTTTTGCGCTCTTGCATTTTTTGCTCGCGCATCATTTCGTCGATATCCTGGATAATCCCACGCAGCTTAATGATTTCGCCTCGGTCATCGAGTAGAGGCTTGCAAATACTGCGTATCCAGCGAATATTTCCCTTTTGTGTTTTAATTTGAACGATAAGGTCGTAAGATTCCTTATTACGCAAAGTGTTTAGAAAGGAGATACGTATTTGTTCTTGCGATTCAGGCAAGTAATACGAAAAGGCCTTATCCAAGGTTAGTGATTCTTCCTCATTTAGTTCGTGAATACGGTAAACCTCTTTAGACCAATGAACTACTTCACTAGCTAATTGCGCTTCCCATACACCAATGCCTGCAACTTCTGCAACTTCCTCTAAGATCAGCTCTTGCATGCGGCGGTCTATTTCCACCGTTTTTCGAATATTAATGTCTTCGAGACTGCCCACCATATATTTTGGGGAACCTTGATCGAAGATAGCCTTGCCATTAATTTTAAACCAGCGGTAGGAGCGCACTTTGGTCTTCAGGAGAACTTCAATGCTAAAGTGCTTCTTCTTCTGGAAGTATTCTTGAATAGTTTGCTCGTAATAGGCGCGGTGATTAGGATGAAGCAACTGATTTATAAAAAAGTCATGCTCCTCAGGAACTTCTCCTCTTTCATA
>JGI12291J13898_1000624_pt1 | contig 9883 bp, 10 predicted proteins | sample TtaePargueraPR_4_FD_13898 | JGI IMG/M metagenome (IMG submission 13898) | reverse complement strand
GACTTCCTCGGTGGCTGCCAGTTTGATACGGCGGACCGAGCCATAGGCCTGCAAGATGTCCTGGCGGTCATTCTCGAAGATGTGCAGGGTCCGGCCCGCGCGTATCGCCGCATCGATGACCAGCGTCGACGTCCACGTTTTGGACGTGCCACCGGAAATCTGGGAGACAATGATCAGGCCGGGCGGGGCATCGACCCGGTCGGGAGGGGAGAAGTGGAGCGCGTCTACCAAAGCTTTGGTCCTTTCTGATACGGGACCGGAATGATCCCTGTGCAAAGGATCAGGGGCGGACGCATTTGCGGCCACTGGGCCAATCACGGATTTGGCCTTGGCCGTCATTTGGCCGAGGTTCAGACCCACCGCAACTCTGGGACTCAGGCCGTGTCGTCGGCGACAAGGCGTTTGCGCGCGGCGCGCGCCTGGATCGCTCGAGAAACGTCCGACAGACCTTCTGTAGAGCTTGTGCTCGAAGGCATCACAGAACCTCCGGTCGGGTTCGACACTGGTGTCGGATTGGCTTTGGCTGGACGCACATCTTGATGACGGGCAACGGGGCCGGGCAGAGCACCCCGTCCGGCCGGCTTCAAGGCCGGAACGGCGTCCCCAAGCGTCTTGCGGTCCCTGTGATGGTAGACACGGAGCTTTTCGGTCACATCGATCGGGTCGCAAGATGCTTGACCGCGCGCGTCGATCAAGACCGAAGCGATATATTTAAACCCCACTCCATCCTCGCGAAGCGTGCGAATTTCCACATAGAGAGCCCTCACGTGATGCGCCAGCGGCCGGATACCGGCCGCGCTGGCACGTTCGGCCGCCGCGCGTTCGCGGAAATACTCATCGGTGATCAATGCTGAGCCCCCATCACAAAGAAGCCCGAGACTCTCAAAAGATGGGTCAGGTGCTCAATCGGGCCAATGCCGGATTTCAAATCGGCCCTGAAAACACAGTGCTGTCAGCCACAGTGTCACCACCGTCCCTGTGCCCTGTTCGAGGTCGAATCGCAGCGTAAATGGCGCCTTAAGCCCAAGTCGGTTCCATCTCGCTCAATGCCACGCACAAGGGCCGGTAAGAGCTCCGATTTATCCCAAGCTTTTATCTTAGGTGCCGGGGCCAGAAACCCCTGCGTCCGGGTGAGTTGAAGCGCAGGGGCGGACCTTGGAGGTCAATGCGCTGACTACGGATAGCGCAGGCCGACCCTAAAGCAGAACGTCTGTCAGAGCGATGATGGCACCGCACAAAAAATGCCCCGGACAAATGGTGGCAAAGATGGATCAAAAAAGGTCTTTATGGTTGCCCCGGCAACCAGGTCGCCAGGGCATGCGAGCGAACTGGGGGCTTTGTTCTTCACGCACCTGAGGCAACGCGCCGCCTGGTTTGCGGTTCCATGTCTTCATGATGCGGCTCCTCCGGGCCACTTCAGCTCGGGTTCCGCTCTAGCTAGAATGTGAAGTCCGCTCAATTCAGCCTTAACCGGCTGCCCTTAGCACCGAGACTGTGGCTTTGGAGATAGACATGAACCCCTGGTCCGCCCAGCTCGTGGCAAGTATCAAGAACCCCGATCCGGGTATCGCGACAGACGTCATACTCAATGTGCCGGACGACCTCCTACAGACACAGCGCATGCCGGCACTTCGGCGCTACGTGCCTGAATTGCAGGCACAAGACATCGAAGAAGGGATCATGACGTGTCTTGCCACGGGTTCATCCCTGCTGGTTAAGACTGTGGCGCTCAAATTCGTTGACGCGGCAGATCTGGCCACCGTTCACCTGCCTACATCGGCCGCGCTGCAGCGTTTCACTGACGGTTGGCCCATCATCAGCATCTACTATGAGCCGGGTTTGGCAAAAGCCTCACGCGCTGGTCGCCCCGACAGATCAAACACAAGACAGCAACTGGTCGAGGCAATCGCCATGACCGTAACAAGGCTCGATCTGGCCTGGAGCACGCAGGAAGGTCGGGCCGAGCAGGAAGCGATAGTGGCTGCGATTCGGGACATGGAAGGTCTCCTTGGGTCCGTGGCTTCTCTTTTCAACATCAATACGAGCCACTACAGGACCTCTGACGCCCCGGTCGCCGATTATTGCCGCACGCATGGGCCCGGACTGCTCGCCGCGCACTATGGCCTCAGCACACCAGAATTGCGCGAACTCTATTTCAATGAAGTCGCAAGCCGGGGACCGGCCTGGGTCCTCGAGGACGAGCAGGAAATGCTCGCGGGCCTGATCCAGCTGGCCGGTGCTTTGGAAACGCAACGCTCCGGCGAGACGTCAAGATCCGACAGCCTGTCCCGACATGCGCGTCGAAATGCATCGATGAGCGAGGCGGAAGGCGCTCCACCACGGATGCACAAGTCAGTTCGGGAGAATCTGGTGCTCGAGAAGTGGCGTCAGGTCGTTAACCCGACTTTCTTGCTCAAGGCAAGTCTGCGCTTTGGCCTTGAGGTTGCAGAAATATTCCCATCCCGGCAGTTTCTCCTGCCCTTGCTGCGGGCCGCTGCGGCAACTGGGAAACTGGCGCTGCGCAAGCAGGATGTCGGCATAGACAATCTGCTCGTTGCCGGCGGTATTGTCGCTCTTTTCGAGAATGCACCGGTTCGCGACCGTCTGGACGAAGAACTGGGGCGTATGTCCTGCTGTGTGAGGGAGCTGCTTCAGTCCGAACTTGGTGGACCCGCGCAGGCCCTGGACGGGTCCAACATCATACGGGCCCGATCGGGAAGGCCGAGCTTGTTCGAGCCTCCGATTTAGCTGTAGAGGCACGCTAAACAATGGTGTTCCCAGCTTTGGCTCTACTGCAGCCGTCAACTCAGCGAGATTGACGGCTGCAAACCAAAGCCCCTGCGCAATGTTGGGGGCGCTGCGCAGGGGTGTCAGGGAGGTCAGGCCGCTAAGTGCCCAATCCAAGCCTATGATCAATTCATTGCCGGTTCGATTGGGAGATTTCAGTAGGCCAGCGGTGCTGCGGATTATCAGTTTCTCACCGACTGTGACGGCGGTGGATTGCCCTCCAATTGATCGAGTGTCACCACCACACGTGCGGCTATCGCGCGATCGTAATCCTGATCTGGAGAGGTCAGCTCGTACCTCCGAAGCTCTTCGACCGAAATGCCGACAAGATCGGCAAATCGGTCAGGGTCCATGCCCAAGGACAGGCGTCGATTGTGGTCGCCCTTGGGCTCCCTACGGCCATCGTCTACACTAGATATCGGAGTCTCCTTCATTTCTCGGAACTGCGCTTGTCGTGTTCGCTTGGGTCGTTCTCTCCACGGGGAATAGACCTATCGCCCGTGGAGATGTTGTAGGCGTCTCCTGGTCCTGGCTGCGGATATCGCTTTCTAGCTTGCTTCAGAGTTTCGCCAGGAGAAGGAACGTTCGCACCATCGGTGCGCTCCTGCTTGTTGATTATGCGCTTTTGCATCTCCTTCGTCTTCGGCCCCTGCTGCTTCGGTGCCTCACGAGGTCGGGTGTTCGATTGCTGAGCCATTGTGAACTCCTCCTTTCAAGGGCCAACGGCTAACTCGCCAGAGAGTTGACAATTGTGATCGGCGCTGCGCAGCACAAAAAGCGCCCCACCAATGGAGCCCAGCAATCTCATGAAAAGGCCCCAGCCGGGGGAGGGGAGCTGGGGCCTATGGGAAGGCGCGATCATAGGGGGAGGGTCTTGGTCGCGCCGGTTATTCCAACGATGACCCCAAGTCTTGGTTGCAGAAATTAATCCAAATCACGTTGCCCGCCTCGTGCGGGATTTCTCATTTCCAACACATCGATATGGTGTGAACCTTGAACTTCGTGGGAGCGTGCAGCCGCTTAGTCGAAATCCTCCGCGACGAAGCGGGCCCAGCGTTGGGCGATTTCGCGCCCTCCCTGGTCGCGCACGCTGATCTCCAGCTCGGCAAACCGGGCGAGTTCAAACACATCTGTAGCCATTTCGTGCATCGCACGATTGGCCGCCGCGCGAGCGGCGTTGTTGTCGTCATGTTCGGCCTCGAAGGCCTCATGAGCACTTGAATCAGTCACGCGCCGGATCTGAAAAAAATATCTGGGCAATCGGGTTTCCGCGAATTGGAGTTCACTGGACCAGTAGGGCCATTGATCCCCAGCCTGCCAGCTCTAGCCCAACGCTTAATGCGCGGTACAAGTTACACAGACGGTCCATATGGGCCGTCTTTTTCTTCGACCGAGTGCCCCAAACGCTGACTGAAAACAAAACACCCCTGCATCCCAGGGTGGGGACACAAGGGCTAAAATGCGCTGACTACGGATTGTGCGGAGCGACCCTAAAGCAGAATCGAAGTTAGTTCGACTGTGAGATATCTGGAGGGCCAGCCAGGACTTGAACCTGGATACCGGGAGTTGCAATCCCGTGCGTATTCTTTCCGCCACCGGCCCCCTGAGTAAGTTTTCGCAATCACGGCCCCGTGATGCAAGGGGAGGTGGGGTTAAATAGTTAAAGTGCTCTCGGCAGGGAATATTTGCCCTGCCGAGACAATGCACAGAAAAGGACGCGAGCGCGCACTCATTACATACCGCGCTCAATGGATAGTCTGCTCGAACAGCGTGAACGATTTCTTACGGCGGCTCCCTGGGTCGCTTTTTTGTTTCTCAACATCGATAGGAGGCCATGATGGCTCGATCCGTGAACGCGGAAACCACTGAACACGTCAAGAGGAGGGAGGGGCTTCGCGCGAAGGCCTATCCAGATCCCGTCTCTCGCGATGGGAAGCTCGTCACCACGATGGCGTGTGAAGCGATCTGCAACGGCGAGCAGTGGGAAAACAAGCGCGAGGACGGCGAGCTGGAAGATTGGATCAGCAGCCTAGCCCTCTCCCGCACGGGTATCTTCGGCCCAGCTGACATCGCGCTCAACGCGATGATGTGTTTGCAGTACGAGCGCGATCTGGCCAACCTGTTCGTCCGCCCTGGCGTGTCGTATGTCCTGTCCAACGGCGCCAACATCATGTGCGGGCTAGGGCTCACCGGGCGGAACAGCCCGAACACGGACACGGCCGAGCGCGAGGCGTTGAAGTCGCTCTACCGCCTGACGTTGTCTCCGACGTCGGCCGCGTTCATCACAATGCTGGACGCCACTGGGCTTATCGGCACCGCCGGCAAGTACGCCGGACTGACCTAATTCAGCTCGAATAGCGCTGCGTCTGGCTTCGCGGACATTTTCCTCGGACCCGAAAAAGAGGACGAACGGCACGGTCCAGGGAGACGACTTCCTGGACCGTGCGGGAGTCACCGTGCAGCGGTATGCAGCGGCGCTGCACACCGGCTCTCCCAGCGAACACTCGCCGGAAGCATTTTCATCAACAATTTCAGGTGTTTAATGGTGCTGCCGGACAGGATTGAACTGTCGGCCTCTCCCTTACCAAGGGAGTGCTCTACCACTGAGCTACGGCAGCATTGGGAGCGTTCTCAGAAAAAGGGACATCCACTTTTTCAGTTTGAGAGCGCGACCACTCTATGACGTCGCGGCGGCCGGTGATCCGGCGCGGCGACGGGGGCTCCTTTGCCATAGGGACTGTCTCGACGCAAGACCAAAAACAGCCTATCAACCGAACCAATGGAATCGAGGTACCGAAGGGCCATGGGCAAATCGGAACAAACTGCACTGCGCGAGCAAAGATTGGCCGCAAAGCTGCGGGAGAACCTCAAGCGTCGGAAGGAACAGGCAAAGGCGCGCGCCGCAGGCGATGCAAGCGAGCAGGTTCTGACGACACCCGAAACGGACACGAACAAGAAACCGTAAACCATTTTCGGGCGATTCTAATCGCAACACTTTCGAGAACGGCTGGTCTGGCTCACGTGGCAACGAAGACCCTGCCTTGCCTCCCAACAGGTAGCAGGCCTATCGGGCCATTTCTGAGGACTTCTTATGGATCGTATTCGTTTGGTTGGCGGCAATGAATTGCGGGGTGAAATCTCCATTTCGGGCGCCAAGAACGCCGCCTTGCCGCTGATGATCGCGTCCCTGCTGACGGACGAGCCACTGGTGCTGCACAATGTGCCGCGCCTGGCTGACGTCAAACAGCTCGAACGCATTCTGGAGAATCATGGCGTCGATATTGCCGTGCATGGCCGCCGCCGTGGTGAAGAGGAAGGCGTGGGCCAGCGCATGACCTTCCACGCTGCCGACATTGTCGACACCACCGCTCCCTATGATCTGGTCTCCAAGATGCGCGCCAGCTTCTGGGTCATCGGCCCGCTGCTGGCCCGCTGCCATGAGGCGCGTGTCTCCCTGCCCGGCGGCTGCGCCATCGGCACACGTCCGGTGGATCTCTTTCTTTATGGCCTCAAGCAATTGGGCGCCGAGATCGACATTGACGAAGGCTATGTCGTCGCCCGCGCGCCCAAGGGTGGGCTGGTCGGGGCCACGGTCAGCTTTCCCAAGGTGTCGGTGGGCGCCACCCACACCATCCTGATGGCCGCTTCCCTGGCGCGTGGCACCACGATCATCGAAAATGCCGCCCAGGAACCCGAAATCACCAATGTCGCCGAATGCCTTGTCGCCATGGGCGCAAAAATCTCCGGCATCGGCACGCGCACGCTGACTGTCGAAGGTGTCGAAAAGCTGCATGGCGCCACCGTGGAGGTCATTCCAGACCGCATCGAGACCGGCACCTTCGCCATGGCCGCGGCCATGACCGGCGGCGATGTGCTGCTCAAGGGCGCCCGGTCCGAGCACCTGCAGGCCGCGCTCGATATTCTCGCCCAGACCGGGACCGAGCTGTCCCACGAGGCCAATGGCATTCGCGTGCGCCGCAATGGCAATGGTATCCAGCCTGTCGATGTGGACACTGACCCGTTCCCCGGCTTCCCGACTGATTTGCAGGCCCAGTTCATGGCGCTGATGACCATGAGCTCGGGCGTCAGCGAGATTCGGGAGACCATTTTCGAGAACCGCTACATGCATGTGGCCGAACTGGCCCGCTTCGGCGCCGACATTGCCGTCAACGGCCAGGTCGCAACGGTCACCGGCCGCCCGCAATTGAAGGGGGCCCAGGTCATGGCGACCGATCTGCGCGCCTCGGTGTCGCTGGTCATTGCCGGCCTCGCCGCCAAGGGCGAAACCGTGGTCAACCGCATCTATCACCTCGATCGCGGTTTCGAGCGCCTGGAAGACAAGCTCTCCCGCTGCGGCGCAGAGATTGAACGCCTGGCTGGCTGACGCACGGCCGAAGGCAAAATCGCTCCGGTGGAGCGATTTTAGTAAGTCAGGCCACGAGACCTATGGTTGAGTGGCAGCGCGCGGGGCCTTGGCAAAATCGCCCTAATAGGATGATTTTGGCGCGCTATGCCATGAGAGCTGTGCTCGAATGGCAGCGCGCGGAGCCTGTTCCCAGCTAAAATCTGAAAGGCCCGGCCTTCGCGCCGGGCTTTTTCTCTGCCCTTTAGTCCAGAGTCTGCCGATAGCGCAGCATGGCCACGCTCGAGATCACCAACAGGATCGCCACCAGCGCCCAGAGATCGCCTGCAATATCGCCCACCTCACCACCCTTGAGCATGACTGTGCGCACCACGCGCAGAAAATGCGTCGCCGGCACTCCATTGCCGATGATCTGCGCCCAGCCCGGCATGGCCGCAAAGGGGAACAGAAAGCCCGACAGCAGCACCGAGGGCAGGATGGTGAACATCGAGAGTTGCATGGCCTGCATTTGCGAGCGGGCGGCGGCCGAAATCAGGAAACCCAGTGCCAGGTTGACCACGATGTAAAGGTTGAAGCCGAGGAAAAACGCCCACCAGGAGCCCTCGAACGGAACCGCGAAAATGGTCAGCCCAGCCAGCAGGAACACGGCTGTCTGCACATAGCCCACAAACACATAGGGCACGATCTTGCCGAGCATCACCTCTAGGGGGCGCACCGGCGTGGCGATCAGCATTTCCATGGTGCCGCGCTCGGTTTCCTTGACGATGGCGACAGCCGTCATCATCACCATGGTCATCGAGAGAATGATGGCCAATAGCCCCGGCACGATATTGGTCGAGGTGCGCCCTTCCGGATTATAGAGCTTGTGCACTGCCACCTCGAACGGGGGCGGAGAGGGGGCCAGTTGCCCCAATGGCCCGCCAAAAGTCTGGTCCATGGCGACACTGACAATACCGCTCAGCGCCCCGACGGCACCGCCAACGGCGGACGGGTCCGAAGCGTCTGCCGTGACCAGCAGGGTCGGCCTTAGCCCGCGCAGGATATCGCGCTCGAAATTCCTGGGGAACACCACTACAAAGGCGGCTGTGCCATCCCGCAGCGCGCTCTCCCCGGCATCCACCCCGCTGACCGTGCCCTGGATGTCGAAATAGTCAGAGATTTCCATGCCCGACACTACGGCTCGCACCAGGGGGCCATGGTCATTCATCTCGATCAGGGTCGGCAGGTGCCGCGCGTCGGAATTGATAATGAAGCCGAACAGCAGCAATTGCATGATGGGCAGACCAATCATCATGGCGAAGGTGACATGGTCCCTGCGCATCTGGATGAATTCCTTGGCCAGCACGGCAAAGAAGCGGGCAGGGGAAATGCTCATGCGGCGTCACGCGAGAAATTGTCCCGCGCCCCCGCCATGAGATAGATAAAGGCCTCTTCCAGTTCCGATGTCTTTTCCACCCACTCATGGGTGCCATGCCCCTTGTACCGGGCGGCAACGATTTCGAGCCTGGCCCGGTCCGTGCCCGATACATGCAGGACGGCGCCAAAGCGCGCCACCTGCTCGACCCCGTCCTCCTGCCGCAAGGCGGCCTCGAGTGCCGTGATGTCCGGGCCGGAGACGCGATAGGTTACCAGCCCCACCATGGCCGGTATTTGAGCCGAAGGCCCATCGATCAGCTTCTTGCCATAGGCGATATAGGTGATGAAATCGCACTGGATGGCCTCGTCCATATAATGGGTCGAGACCAGGACGGTGACACCGCTGGCCGCGAGGCGGCGGATTTCATCCCAGAAGTCGCGCCGCGCCTTGGGATCGACCCCGGCGGTGGGTTCGTCGAGCAGCAGCAAATCGGGCTCGTGCAACAGGCACGCGGCCAGCGCCAGTCGCTGCTTCCAGCCGCCCGAAAGCGATCCGGCCAACTGGTGCTGCCGGTCCGACAGGCCGAGATCGGCCAGCGCGGCGTCGACCCGCTGCCGTCGGCGGTCGAGCCGGTACATGCGGGCGACAAAATCGAGATTCTCGCGGATCGAGAGGTCCTCGTAATAGGAGAACTTCTGGGTCATATAGCCGACCCGTTCCTTGATGCGTGCCGCTTCGCGCCGCACGTCGAGCCCCAGACACGTGCCTTCGCCCTCATCCGGGATCAGCAGGCCACAGATCATGCGGATCGTGGTGGTCTTGCCCGAGCCATTGGGGCCCAGAAAGCCATAGATGGCACCGCGGGGCACGGCGATGTCGAAATGGTCGACCACCGTCTTTTCACCAAAACGCTTGGTGAGGCCGCGCACGTCAATGACCCGGTCGCCGGTCATGGCAGCACCGTTATCGGCTGGCCGGGCCGCAGCGTATTGGCCGCCTCGAGCTCGGCCTTGACCAGATAGACCAGCCGGTTGCGCTCCTCGCGCGAATAGATGATCGGCGGCGTGGTCTGCGGCGCGCTGGCAATATGGGTGATGTTGGCGCGCAGCACATCGCACCCGTCACAGGTCACGCGCACCGCCTCGCCAATGGAAAGGCCGGCCCGCTGCATTTCCGGCACGAAGAACCAGGCCTCCAGCGGTCCCGTGGGCAGGAGTGAGACCACCGGACTGCCCGAACCTGCAACCTCCCCCATGCTATAGAATAGTTTGTCCACAACGCCGTGCACCGGTGCCACGACCCGGCGGTCCTCAAGCTCCTGCCGGGCTCGTTCGGCATCGGCTTCCGCCGCGCGTAGATTGGCCTCGGCGGCCACC
>JGI12291J13898_1000610_pt1 | contig 10131 bp, 5 predicted proteins | sample TtaePargueraPR_4_FD_13898 | JGI IMG/M metagenome (IMG submission 13898) | reverse complement strand
TGTCCTGCCGGCACGCGCACCGTCATGCCATCGGCCGGGTCGATCGGCGTATGGCAGCCGAGACAGTTGTTGTCGAGCTGCACGCCATTGCCATCCAGCACCGGATTTCCCATGTCGTCGAACACCGGCCTCGGCTGACTCCAGAGCGGATGGATGATGGTTTCGTAGTTGATGACCGCCCGGCACTGTGACTGCCAGTCCTGCAGGCATGCGAGCGACGTCGGCGAGGCCGTCGTCAGGTCCGTATACCGGTAGTCGATGTCCGGGCTCGGCTGCAGGGCGTTCGGGTCGAGCGGGTCCGGCGGAATCGTCCAGACGTCACGGTAGACGACGTCCATGGACGGTTCGATCGACGAGCAGCCGTCGTTGGCGCAGGTGATCTTGGCCCGCGTTTCCGCCATCGTGTCGCCGATGTCACCGACGAACCACTGCGGATTCGTGTTCGGGAACTCAATGCCCGCCATCTGCGCCCCGGCCCAGGCCGACTCGAAGGCCCCCTTGCGGCCGTGCGACGTGCCGCTGTTCGCGACGTGGCAGCCGTTGCATTCGAGGACTTGCCCGGGACGCGCGGAGATCCAGTTGTGGTGCCGTGGCGTGATGCGCATGCCGTTCTCGTCCAGCACGCTGATCATCAACGCGGTGTTGGCCGGTATCTTCGTGATGACGGAACCGTCCGGCTCGACCATCGTGTAGCCGACGATCTCCTTCATCCCGTTCGCCCGGGTGACGCCGAACGCCGTGTTGTCGATGTCGCGCAGGTCGTCGTCGGGCAGCGACACGGCCTTCACGATCCGCAGGAAGCGCGCCGGGCGGTTCGCCGCGGGCGTTACGGTCGGGTCGGCCATCGCATCGATATCGACGACGGCAGCACCGTCGAAGTCGTAGACGCTGCGAATCTTCAGCACCGCCTCGCCGTCGTCGGCCAGCGTGTCGTCGTACGCGAAGTCGTTCATACCGTCGGGCAGGGCCGGCGGCGTGGGACGCGGGTCCGCGGAAACGACTTCGGTGAACATCCAGCCCTCTTCGCCGGGCACGACCGGCAGCTGCGTGTTGTCGCGCGGATCGTAGATCCAGATACCGTACAGCGGCGGGGCAACCGTGAACATGCCGTCGGGAATCGGCACGATGTTGTTCGGGTCGATGATGAAGACGTTCGCGAGGCGATCGTCCGTGCACGGCACGATCGACGGTTCGATCTCCATCGTGTCCGGGTCGGCGTCGACGTTCGCCTCGACGAGCCGGCACTGGCTCCAGCTCACGAGCATGCGCTGCGTCCCGTCCTGGATCGGGTAGACGCTGTAGTAGCGCCCGCCCGGCGACGGCACGCCCGGCAGCGTGAGCACCTCGTTGACCGTCGCATCTTCCTGCGCCGGCCCGTTGAGGATGCCGATGTTCGGCGCCAGCGGCTGCGCGTTCTCGACGTACTGCGGCGTGTCGATCGCGATCACTTCGCCGCCCCCTTCCGTATTGTCGAACGGACGAATCAGCGAAAAGACCCGCCCGTCCTCGGCCTGCCGCGGCTGCGTGAACTGAATGATCTCGCCGCTGCTGCCCGTCGCATGCGACTCGCTGCCGTAGAACAGCTCGAGGTTCGATCCGTCGGGGTTCACCCGGTACAGGTTGACCTCGTCGTTCGACGGACCGGCGTGGTCCCAGCGGCTGAACACGATTGATCCATCGGCAAGCACCGCCGGATCGAGGTCGTGGCTCTGGTTGAACGTGATCTGCTCGAGGCCGGTGCCGTCCGAATTGATCACGTGCAGGTTGAAGGTGAACTCGTTCCGGTCCTCGTCGACCGCCGGGAAGCCGGGCTTGCCCTCGTCCAGGAGGATGGCCTGCGACCGCGTCTGCCGCGTGGACGCGAACACGATACGCCCGTCCGGCAGGTACTTCGGCATGATGTCGTGGCCGATTTCTGCCGTCAGGTCGGAGGCGATGAGGCGCCGAAGCTGCCCATCGTCGAACGTGTATTCCCACAGGTTCCAGGTGACCTGGTCCTCGTCGTCGAGATTCGGGTCGAACGGCGTGCGCATCGCGAACAGCACGGCGCTGCCGTCGTAAGCCATTTCCACGTCGCGCACGGCGCCATTGCCTTCGGTGACGCTCCCGGTGATGTTGACCGCGAGCGCGCTCGGCGATGCGCGATCCTTGTAGTACAGGTCGCCGCCCACGTCGAACGTGATCTGCTCGCGAAAATCGGTCTGCATGAACGCGCCGTTGTCGTCCGTCGGCACCGGCGTCCGAATGTAGGCAATCGGGAAGTCGATGACGACCGGGTCGGGCGCCTGCCCGTTGCCGATCTGTACGCCCTGGTTCGCGCCGTCGCAGGCGGCGACCGAGACGATGCCGCAAAGCAGCGCGACTCGACGCACTGCGCGTCGCAAGGATCCTTCCTTCGGGTTACCGGGATGCGTGTTCATATGTGCTTACCTCTGTATTCAAGCCGCGACGCGCGCCGTGAACTGCACGCCGTACGGCGATGCGCCGATCGACGGGGAATCCTTCCCCGCCTCACGCATTGCTGCGCGATCTCCGTTGCGGCCTGAACAATGTGCAATAGTGACCATTGGGGCCCGCCCGTACCGTTAACGCGATCACAAACCACGTCGACGCCGTAAGCGAGGAGATCACAACGAAAATTCCGCGCTCGACCAACAAGAATCGGCCGCAGTATATGAGACGGCCAAATGCCGATGTAATGTCGAAAATTCACGACAGTGCGCGATCCCGTCGCCACCTTTTTCGCTGACACGCGAGCCCGCGGGCCAGGGTTCCGGCCGAGACGAAATCGGCCCGCTTGTGACATCGAGCCGACACGCGAGACCCGCGCCGACAAAGGCTTTGCGCCCGTTGTTGCACGAAAGTGTCCACTTGCGACGCGCCTGTCTGTGTTCAGCGACAGCCGCAAGTCCCTCTAAAAACAACTACTTGCGAATGAGCCCCCCGGTTTCTGTGTGCAGCTTGAGACAATGACTTGACATATGGCTTGCACGGACCGGCTCACGGGACGGCGCATAACGCCATGAAATGAATAAGAAAAAAGCCCGCCAGCACCGACGCCCGACGGTCTGGCACGCCACTTGCTTGATACCCGGCAGGCCGTTGCAGAAACAGAATTCGAGAACGGTGTTTGGCGGCAGGCGTGAATGGACTGTGAATGTATTCACGGCGAATACGACAGCAATTTGTCACGCTTGGAGTCTCCTCGATCTGACGTTACGCCGCTACGGATGAGCGGCGGTCAATGGATCGAACAGTTCGTGATGAGAATCGCTATGAAAAATTGGACATGGAAGAAAACCACTTTTGCCGCGCTCTCACGAGGGTCTTGCATTGCGCTGCTGTCGATCGCCATCGCATCGCCTGCCTGGGCAGGCGCACGCGAACAGGCCCAGCGCATACATGACCGTCTTGCCGGCGTGCCCGCCTCGGCACCGGTACTGACGCAGATGGAGTCGCTGATCCAGGGCGGCGACCCCGAGGCCGCGGCCTACGTCGCGATGGATGACGTGAACTTCTACAACGTCACCCTGAAGAACTTTGCGGCCCCGTGGACGAATCGTGACCGCAACGTTTTCGTACCGCTGAACGACTACATCGCCACGGTAATCGGCATGATTCGCGACGACGAACCGTTCAACACCCTGCTTTCCGCCGACCTGACGTACGTCGGCGCGAACGGCGTCGTGGGTGCAGCGCCGTCGGCGAGCAACAACAACCACTACGAGCAGCTCGAAGCGAACCACGTCAACCTGCGTGACAACCTGGTGCCCGTTCCGCAGTCTTCGATAAACGGCCTGCCGTCGTCTGCCACGGCCGGCGTAATGACCTCGCGCGCCGCCTCCGAAGCGTTCTTCATCGCCGGCACGAATCGCGCAATGTTCCGCTTCACGCTGCTGAACCACATGTGCAATGACATGGAACAGATGCACGACGTCAACCTGGCCCCGGACCGCATCCGGCAGGACGTCAGCCGCAGCCCCGGTGGCGACAGCCGCCTGTTCCTGAACAACTGCATCGGCTGCCCCACGGGCATGGCACGGGCATGGACCCGATGGCCGGCGCATTCGCCTATTACAACTACAACGAGAACACGGGTGCGCTGGAGTACACCGCGGGCAATGTGCAGCCGAAGTACTTCAACAACGACCTGAATTTCCCGCAGGGATACCGGACCACGGACGATTCCTGGGAGAACTACTGGCGGCAGGGGCAGAACTCCTACCTCGGGTTCGACCAGAGCCTGCCGGGCGAAGGCAATGGCGCGAAGTCTCTGGGCGAGGAACTCGGAAACAGTTATGCGTTCGCGGCCTGCCAGGTGCGGAAGGTCTTCCGAACCGTCTGCCTGCGCAGCCCGGAAGTCCAGGCTGACCGCAATGCCGTCGACCTGATCACGAACACGTTCGTCAGCACCGGATACCGCATGAAGCAGGTCTTCGCGGACACGGCCGTCCACTGCATGGGCCAGTAGGGAGAAGGATCATGAAGAACGCAAGAAGCGTACTGCTGGTAATCATTGCAGGATTCGTCGTCTCCGCCTGCGGCGGCGGCGCCCAGACCGAATCGCTCCCGCTGCCTCCGGGCAACAACACGAACACCGGCGCACTGCCCTATGCGGGCCCCGTGGCACGCGATGCCGATGTCCTGAAGTTCCAGCAGGAGTTCTGGTCCAAGGCACGCACCACGGACCGTTGCGGCAATTGCCACAACGAGTCGGTCGGCCAGACGCCGATGTTCGTCCGCAATGACGACGTCAACATGGCGTTTGACGCCGCCGTGACGCTCGTCGATACGACGCAGCCCGCGCTGTCGCGGGTCGTATCGAAAGTGAGCAGCGGTCACAACTGCTGGGTCGCAGAACCGAACGTGTGCGGCTCCATCATGACGACCTGGATCGAGAACTGGCTCGGAGACGCGGTCTCCGGCGGCCGGCAGATCGTCCTGACGCCGCCGGTCTCGAACGACCCGGGCGCCAGCAAAAACTTCCCGGCGGACGCGGTCGGCCCGCCGTCGTTTGCGCCGATTCACGACCTGCTGACGCAGTACTGCTCCGGCTGTCACAGCTCCGTGGCGGCGAACGCCATCCAGCCGTATTTCGCCGACCCGGAGGTCGACGTCGCGTTCGAGGCGGCCAAATCGAAGATCAACCTCGACGACCCGGCCAATTCCCGATTCGTCGTCCGCCTGGGCGTTGAATTCCACAACTGCTGGTCGGCGAGCTGTACGAACGACGCCGCCGCCATGCAGGCCGTCATCCAGGCTTACGCGGACGGGATTGCAGTGACGACGGTCGACCCGAACCTGGTCTACTCGAAGGCGCTGCGCCTCGTCGACGGTACGATCGCCTCCGGCGGCAACCGCTACGAGGACGCCCAAGTCGCGCTTTGGGAGTTCAAGACGGGCAGCGGCCTCGTGGCCTTCGACACCAGCGGCGTCGACCCGGCCATCGACCTGAATCTCTCCGGCAACGTCGAGTGGTACGGCGGCTGGGGCATCACGATCAACGATGGCAAGGCGCAGGGCTCCACGACCGCGTCCAAGAAGCTGTTCGACGTGCTCCAGGAATCCGGCGAGTTCTCCATCGAGGCCTGGGTGGTCCCCGGCAACGTGACCCAGGAAGAATCCCGGATCATCACGTACTCCGCGGGCACCGATGCGCGAAACTTCACGCTGCAGCAGACCCTGTACAACTATGACTTCCTGCTGCGCACGACGGAAACCAGCCTGAACGGCGATCCGCAGCTGTCGACGCCGGATGCAGACGAAGTGCTGCAGGCCACGCTGCAGCATGTCGTCGCCACCTACCACCCGATCGACGGGCGCCGGATCTACGTGAACGGCCAACTCGTCACGCAGACCGACCCGGTCCCGGGCGGCACCCTGGTCGACTGGCAGGACACGTTCGCCTTCGTCATCGGCAACGAGGCGTCGAGCGACCGGCTCTGGCAGGGCACGGTCCGCCTGGCCGCGGTGCATCGCCGCGCGCTGACGCAGGAGCAGGTACAGCAGAACTTCGACGTCGGCGTGGGTGAGAAATTCTTCCTGCTGTTCGACATCTCGGAGGTCCTCGGTGCCGCGCCGCAGTCCTCGTACATCCTGTTCGAGGTTGCGCAGTACGACACCTACGCCTACCTGTTCGACAAGCCGCACTTCCTCACGCTGGACGGCTCGTCGCCGGAAGGCATCCCGATCGAGGGGCTGCGCATCGCAATGAACGGCCGGGAATCCAAGGTGGGCCAGACCTACGCCACGCTGTCGGACAACCTGTCGGCGAGCCTATTCGGCGAACTCGGCCAGCCGCTCTCCACGCTCGGCGCGGTACTGCCGCTCGAGAAGGGACCCGACGGCGACGAGTTCTTCCTGACCTTCGATCGCCTCGCCGGCTCGAGCTTCAACCGTCCGGCGGACCCGATGCTGGTCATTACGCCGACAATCCTGCCGGCGCAGGTATCTTCGGACATCGGCGTTCGCACGTTCGACGAGATCAACGCGACGTTCGCGAAGGTCACTGGCGTCGATCCGAACGACGTGGACGTCGACATGACCTACCAGGAACTCCGGCAGTCGCTGCCGGCGGTCGAGGACGTGAACACGTTCCTCTCCTCGCACCAGGTCGCCATCGCCCAGCTCGCGATCGAGTACTGCAATGCGCTGATCGAGAGCCCGAGCGCCGCGACCTATTTCCCGGGCTTCAATTTCGACGGGAATCCGGCGACGGTCCTGGCACCGGGCGCACGCGACCTGCTGGTCGACCCGCTGATCACCAACATCGTCGGCAATGCACCGGCGGGACCGGTGCTCGGCACGCAGCCGACCTACGCGACCGTGTACTCGGAGCTCGCATCGTTCCAGGCCGCCGGCGGGCGCCCGAACAACCTGATTGACCGGCTGATCGCCGGTGGCTCGGATACCCGGGCCATCGCGAAAGGTGTCTGCGCCGCAACTCTCGGCAACGGCGTCACGCTGGTCCAGTAACAGTGACAGGAATCCAGAGAAGGAAATGACCATGTCAAGGAAACGTAAAGTGCGGAACTACGACGATCCGCTGCGGCACCCGGACCATCCGCGTCCTGTTACGCGCCGGGACTTCCTGTCACAGGGCTTCATCACCGGGTCGGCCTACACGGTCGGTGGCGGCATACTCGGCCTGTTCGCGAACCCGCGCGAGGCGCTGGCGGCCCTGTCGCCGGACCTGGACAACCTGCGCCAGGGCTGCGGCATCGCGGCCAACGGCGCCGGCAAGATCCCGTTCATCTGCTTCGACCTCGCGGGCGGCGCGAACATCGCCGGCTCGAACGTGCTGATCGGGCAGGAAGGCGGCCAGCAGGACTTCCTTGCGACGATGGGATACTCGCGCCAGGGCCTGCCGGGGGACATGGTGCCCGGCCTGACCGACCCGGTCAGCGGCCTGCCCTACGCGAATTTCGACCTGGGCCTGGGATTCCACCTCGACTCCGCGTTCCGCCGCGGCATCATGCAGCAGCTGACGCCGGGCAACGAGGCCTTCATCAACGGCGCGGTCATTCCGGCGCGCTCGGACAATGACACCGGCAACAACCCGCACAACCCGATGTACGGCATTGCGCGTGCGGGCGCCGACGGTTCCATCCTGACGCTGGCCGGGTCCGAAAACACGGACTCGGGCGGCAACTCGATGCTGCCGATGTCGCTGTACGACCCCGAGCTGCGGCCGACCAAGGTCGACCGGCCGTCCGACGTGGTCAACCTCGTCGATACCGGTGACCTGGTCGGCATCCTGTCGAAGGATGATGCGACCGCGGTCATGGAATCGATCTACCGCCTGACCGACGCGAAGATGGGCCGGGTGGACACCCAGGTCACCAGCGACGCGGTCATCAAGGACCTCGTCAAGTGCGGCTACCTGAAGGCGGCGGACATCGCCGACCGCTTTGGCGGCGTGCCGATCGATCCGGGCGACGACCCGGTCATCGTCGGGCCGACCGGCATCTTCACCGACGCCGAGTTCAACGACAACGGCCGCGACGGCTCGGAGTTCCGCAAGACCGCGTCCATCATGAAGCTCGTGCTCAATGGCTACGCCGGCGCCGGCTGCGTCGAGATGGGCGGTTACGATTACCACGGCGGACGCCGCGCCGAAGGCGAGGTCAAGGACTTCCGTGCCGGCCGCTGCATGGGTGCCGTCCTCGAGTATGCCGCCCGCCTGCAGACGCCGGTCATGATCTACGTCTTCTCGGACGGCTCGCTGTCGTCGAACGGCGCGATCGACAACACGGCCGACGGCCGCGGCAAGGGCGAATGGGTCAGCGACAACTCGTCGACGGCCGGCTCGTTCTTCCTCGTCTACAACCCGGGACGACGGCCGACGATCATCGGCGCGACGCCGGAGGAGATCGCCGTCCACCAGCAGATCGGCTACATGAGCGCGGACGGCGCGGTACAGCGTGCCGCGACGCCGGCCGCGAACAACGTGCCCCTGCTCGTGAACACCGTGCTGCTGAACTACATGGCGCTGCATGGCGAACAGGGCCAGTTCGGCACGGTATTCCCGAACCACGGCCTGGGCAACGCGGCACTGCAGGACAGCCTGACGGCCTTCACCCCGATCTGCAACGGTACGATCGCCAACCCGGTGTAGCCCAGCGCCTCTGGCTGCACCCGAAAGCGACGGCCGGTCCCTGACCGGCCGTTTTTCGTTGCGCCGGACGACCGCTTCAACGTATCGTGCGGAACCGTCATGCTGAACGAACTCGCCATCAACCTGCTGGCATCGGCGATACTCGTCGCCGCGGGCTTCGTCTGGGGCAAGTTCCGTGAGCGCGGCCGGCAGCGCGGGAAGAATCTCGAGGAGTACGATTTCTACCCGTTCGGCGTCGACGACACGGGCGCGCTGTATTTCGACCTCGATCGGTTCACGACCGCGGTGCGGGCACTTTCGCGCCGCCGCAACGACACCGCTGCGCGTCAGCTGATCCTGGTGGGCCGGCAGAACGACGTTCGCGGCCGATTGGCAGGCGACGACCTCGCCGAGTACCTGCGTTTCTACGACAGGCACCACGGCGATGACATTCACGAAGACACGCAGAACTTCCTCGCAAATTTCAAGCGCATCGTCCAGCTCGTCGGCGACAGCTTCCCGGATACCGGCATCGAAATCCTGCTGCACGACCTGACGAACCCGACCACCGCGCTCAGCGTCATCAAGAACAACGTTACCGGCCGCAACGTGGAAGCACCCGCGACGAACCTCGTTTTCGACCTGAAGCGGCGCCGGGCGGCGAACCAGGACAAGTTGAACTACGAGCTCAATATCGGCGCGCGCCGCTTCAAGTGCACCACGATCCCCATCTTCCGCGACAAGGACGGCCTCGTCGGCGCCATCTGCATCAACGTCGACTACCGCTACATCGACGAGGAGGTTCGCCGGAATGCCGCGGCGATGGACGCCTTTTTCCGCAATCTCCTGAAGACGGACATGCAGCTCGACGAGAACATCCTGAGCAAGGCAGAGTACCGGCGCGCGCTCGCCGGCAAACGTCACTTCCGCGACCACGACGTCGTCACCGAATGACCGACCCCCGGATGACCCTGCCGCCCGTCGACCTGCTCGCCTGCCCCCGTTGCGACCGCACGCCCCTCGAGGCCGCGGGCGACGGACTGCGATGTACCGCCTGCAAGGTCGATTTTCCCGTCATCGCCGGCCTTCCGTGGCTGTTCGCCGAACCGGACGCCACGCTGGCCGAGTGGCGCGGCCGCCTGCACATGGCGCTCAGGAAGATCGACCAGGAAGCCGCGGCAGTCGCACGTGACCTCAAGGATGCGTCGCTGCGGCCGGCCGCGCGCGCCCGCACCGAGCGTTTCGGGGAGGCGCTCGGCGCGCACCGCGACGCACTGGCCGCATTTCTCGAGCCGTTCGGCGCGGACGGCCTCTCGACGCGCTACGAGACCTATCTTGCGCTGCGCACGCGCCTGCCCACCGACCAGGGCCTGAACACTTACTACCAGAACGTGCATCGCGACTGGTCCTGGGGCGACGAGGAGAACGCCGCGTCCGTGGAGGCGATCCGGGCCGTGCTCGGGGGCCACGAGCAGCTCGGCGAGGTACTCGTGCTCGGCGGCGGCGCGGGCCGCCTCGCCTACGACCTGCAGGCC
>JGI12291J13898_1000597_pt1 | contig 10279 bp, 9 predicted proteins | sample TtaePargueraPR_4_FD_13898 | JGI IMG/M metagenome (IMG submission 13898) | reverse complement strand
TGGTTCTGATGCCCTCTGGCTGAATCTGGCGCGACTCGACGGGCCCGCCTCGAAAGAGGCGGGCCTGTTAGTTCCCAGAGGATGCCACCAGAGCGCTGCAAGCTGAGTTCTCCGCGGACTCGGGACTCTAGTCGTCGGGAGTCCGGTAGGCCAGGTCGCCGCGCTCGATCACCTGGCCGCCAAGAACTACGATGTCGATCGTATTGTAGGCTTCCGCTGAGGCGAGCGGATTCTCGCGGAGCAAGAGGAGGTCTGCATGCTTGTCCGGTTCAATAGTCCCGATGACATCGGCGAGTCCAAGTGCAACGGCATTGTTGATCGTTAGCGCCTCGAACATTTCGGCAGGCGCGATACCAGCGTCAATCCAATGTTTGATTTCCCAATACCCGGCGAGCCCCGGCGGTGCTGCCCACCCGAATCCACCCACCGCAGTGTCTGTGCCGAACAACAGTCCGGTGCCACTATTGACCATGTCGATAATCAAGCGGGAGTAGCGATCCCGAAAGGCCTGCTGGAGCACCGGCATGTCTTCTTCAGTCGTCCCGTCGGGAAAATAGTGGGCAAACATGTTCAGGAAGTCGTCGCGTTGCGCCTGGGCTTCAGTCTGCAGGTAATGCATGTATGAAGGCGGCACTACGTTCTGCCACCCATCCGCCAGGAGCACGCGTCGATCGAACATCGATCCTGTGGTGCGGATCGTCGTGAACGTGGGTTGCAGCCACGTCCCGCTGACGCTGACGGCATTCGCGACCTCGCGGTAATCGGTGCGCAGGGTGGGCGCATCAAAAGGCTGATCCGGCCACTCCCACATTCCGTGAACAATCACGTCCACGCCGACTTCAAGGCCGAATCGGTGTCCTCGTGGCGTCGTCGCATGCAGCAGAACAGGCAGACCCCTGGCGTGAGCCACTTCAACCAGCTCGCGGATAATCTCGTGGCTCGGCAAGGAGAACTCCGGTCGTTCGCCCGGCCACCACAGCGCCTCTTCGTAGTAGATCTTTATGCATCGGCCCCCGGACTTTGCAACGAAGTCGACCGCTGCCGCCGGTGTATGAGCCGGATCGATCTCGTCGGCGGCAATGCCTTTCGCGTAGTGGTCGACCAGGTACCCGGGGTATGCCTGTTCGAGGTCACCCCCAGGCACATCCAGCGCCATGAACCCGTCGCTCAGTATGACACCTTGTCCGCAATGAACCAGCCGCGGGTGCAGGGGTGCACTTTCAAAGCGGCGGTTCGTGTCTGCATCTGCATTCAACTCCACGACGGTCGTAAAACCGTGAAACAGGAAGCTCCGCGGTTGCTGCTCCATGAAGTCGCGTCGAAGGTCTTCGAAGTCTGTTGCGTACTTTCGTTTCAGGCCGGTCGCATGATAGAGGTGTACATGGCTGTCTATGAGGCCAGGGATCAGGAAGCGACCTCGGGCATCAATTGTTTGGCTGGCCCCCCGGTCAGGCTTGCCGCGGCCGGTCGCAACGATGACTCCATCACTGATCTTCACCCAGGAGTCAGGCAGGGGCGCAGGATCCGTGCCGGATATCAGCACCGCGTTGAAGACGAGCAGCGAATCGTCGGCTGCAGCCGTCGTGAACAACGCTGTGCCGAGTGCCATGAGCAGCAACAGTCCTGCGCAAGCGAACCCTCGCCTCCTGGCCCGAGGCTCTCCTGCAAAGGGATGGACGATAGTCGGCAAGCCGGGAAAGCTGAATGCGCCGGATCGCTTCCCGAAACTAGATGAGTCCATGCTCGATCGCCTTCAGGACCGCCCTTGTTCGGTCGCGCACCTGCAGCTTTGCAAGTATGAACGACATCTGGTTTCGTACGGTGCCTGCGGACTTGTGAATGGCGTCAGCGATTTCGTTGTTCGAGTAGCCGGCGGCCGCTAATCGAAGTACCTGAACCTCGCTGTTTGTCAGCGATTCGAGCACGTCGGTGCTCTTCGGCTGAATATACTCCTCGTTGTCCAGCACGTGATTCGTAATGGCCGGCTGAATCCATAGCTGACCTGCCGTAACCGCTTCGATTGCATCGATCAGCGCGTCCAGGCTTACATCTTTTCGCAAGAAGCCGCGCGCGCCGAGTTTCATGCACTTGAGTACCAGTTCATGCTCGTCAAAAACCGTGAGAATGAGCGTAGGAACAGAGATGCCCTGCTCCTGCATTGCCGCAAGAACTTCCAGTCCATCCATATTCGGCATACGGATATCGAGGAGCATGATGTCTGGCTCGTGCTCCGCTATGGCTGCGAGTACGCCGCTTCCGTCTTCGAGTTGGGCGACAACTTTGATGTTGCCGCTCAACTCCAGGAGGCTGCAGATTCCCATCTTGACCAGGTTCTGGTCGTCTACAAGTAGGAGATTGATCGCCATATTCAGTCGTCACCTATCGGAAGCGCGACCTGCAGGCAGAACCCGGTGCCGCAGGCACCGTATCGAAGTCGGCCACCGATATCTTCGACCCGCTCCGTTATTCCGCTCAGCCCGTTGCCGGGCTCGATCTTGCCATCTACGCTTCCGTCATCTATTACAGTGAGCGTCAAGTCCTGATCGTCGCTCGACACGGATATCTCACAACGGTCGGCATCTGAATGCTTCATCGTGTTCGTCAGCGCTTCCTGCGCGCATCGGAGTATCACCTCTGCGTGCCGTTCGTTCACGAGAGACTCATCCCAGTCAATGTTCAGATTGACATCCAGGTTCGGGATGTCTTCTACCAGGGCGCCCAGCGCCTGGCCAAGTCCCAGGTCTTTCTCACCACGAAACTCGGAAACGGTATCGCGAACGTTTGAAAGCAGGTTCGTGCCGATTCTCCTGGCATTCGCTATGTGTTCGTGCTTCTGGTCGTCCGGAACATGAATAGCCACTTCAAGCTGAAGGTTCAGCGCCGTCAGTTGATGGCCGAGGATGTCATGCAGATTTCGAGCAATACGAAGGCGCTCGTCGCGCTTCGTGGTTGCGCTCAGGAGCATTTGTGTCGCCCTGAGTTCGCGGACGAGCTGCTCGGACTGTCGCTTCGCAGCCTGCTCAGCAATCGCACGATAGCTGATCGTCAGCGCAAGGATGTTGACGACGCCAAACAGCGCAATGTTGGCGAAAAGGAACTCGCCCGTGCTGACGTAGTCGAGGGATACAAACACTGCAGGTATCAATACAGCGATTGCCATAGCCTGCTTCTGGTTGACCAGCGCCGGCAACTGCACGACAAGCATCATGAACATGCAGCCAATCATTCCGTAGACAAAGAATGCCGCGGAAAGTACTCCCGCGGCGAATGCCGCTATCGCCAGGCCTGTCACATGGCGGCGACCGCCCTGTTCTCCACCCGGTTTGCCGAAAGTCATTAAGTATCCGGCGAGGTAAAGCAAGAACAGGGCTGCTGCAGTTGCCCCTGATGCCGGCGTAAGGGCGAGCGCAATATCGCTGTCGCCGTTGACCCAGAAGACGAAGGCGATCACGACCGACAGTAGCCAGACAAGCGCTCCTACGTAGAGCTCAGTTGACGATCTCTTTGTCACGATTCAGGTTGCCTCCTCAGAGACTGCATTCTCTACCCTTGCGTCGCCGGAGAGTACTGACAAATGTCACGAATACTTCGGCTCCAGATCGTGACAAGTGACACCTGCGTCAGCGCCGGGTCCAGAAATAGACTGCGTCCTCCATTCTCCTACTTGAACGAGGATATAGAAATGAAAGCAGTCTGCAATCGCATCCCCCTGACACTGATGGTCCTTCTGACACTTGCGGCGGTGTCGAGCTTCGAAAACGTCGCGAACGCGGAGGAGCCGACTCGATGGAGCATCAAGACGAGCCTGGTGCTCGTCGACGCCGATGAGCCGTTCTCCGTGCAAACGCCGGGTGGTGGCCGGGTGTCGGCAGGCGGCAATGCGGAACTGGGCGTGGCACTCGCGATCGAGTACCGGTGGTCTGATCTGCTCGGCATCGAATTCGGTGCTGCGTACGCCAGGTCGCCCGAAGTCGAAAGCTCGGTCAACAGCAGCAACGAAGAAATCGGCGAAGGGCCGGGGTTCCTGCCTTTGTCGGCGGGCGTCAATCTCTACCTGCTCAACACCGAGAGTGCCGAGTTCTACGTTGGGCCGCGAGTCGCTTACGTTATGTTCGGTGATTTTGATCTCGATCTCGATGGCCAGAGCACAGCGTTTGAAGTGGACGACAAGTTCGCCTGGGGCGCAACGATAGGTTTCAACTACCGGTTCGGCGGCAGCCGGTGGTCGCTGTTGGCCGAAGCAAACTACCTCGACGTCGACATGAGCATTTCAGAGCGAGACGTGGCCGGCGCGACGACGGTTTCTTTTGACCCTCTGACGGTCAACCTCGGCGTTTCCTATCGCTTCTGAACCAACAAATCTGTCAAAGGAGAGGAACAATGAAAATTCTTGCGTGCATTGTGATTGCAGCGACTCTGCTTCAGGGGTGCGCAGCCAACATGGCGGCCCAGGGACAGAACGGCCCGGACATGGTTGTGGTCAAGAGACAGCAAACCAGGGACGACATGGAGCGAATGCTGGGGTCACCGGCAGAGACGGTTCGCAGAACCGACGGCGTCACGGTCGATCTCTACATCGTTGAAGCCAGAACCCAGCCAAGCGCGGCCCGCGCGACCGGGCACGCCACGGCGAGCCTGTTTACTTTCGGGCTTTGGGAACTTGTCGGGGGTCCGATTGAGGCGTACCAGGGTCGACGACAGCGAGTCGTGGTGGAATATGACGATCAGGATCGTGTTGTCTCGGTTCTGACGACGCGCGGCGAGCTGCAGGGTCGGATGACCGGCAAATGAACCACCGCAGGAAGCATTCTCGCGAACAGGGGATTCGCACGGCGTACATGGCGGCGTGTCCCTTGTTCGCGATCTCTTGCCGCGTGTATGAACGCGCAGCGGATTGCGGCGTGCTTTGAAGTTGGTTCGAAGGTGTCTGGTCCAACGGTGTCTCTAAAGGTGTCAGGTTTATTTTCCTCCTAAAGGTGTCAGGTTTATTTTTCTGGTGCACCGAGATGTGTCCTAGAGGTGTCGCCTAGAGGTGTCGGGTATATTCTTCTGATGCCCCGAGATGTGGCCGAAGACAAGTCTGGCACTCCATCTCGACATTGAACCTGACACCCTTTTCGCTCATTCTGGGGCGCCGAGGAAAATAAACCTGACACCTTTTTCGGACACCTTTTTCGACACCTTTTTCCAGTAATAGCCTGAGCGACTGCCCCCCAGGCAGCGGCACAGGCGCGCAACGCTGTGCTGCTTCCGCTGCCGCTCGATGATCGCGTACCTCACCGAGCATCCATTGCGAGGTACGCTGCCGCTTTTTTTTTGGAATCTCGTTGTCCTCCTTTAGCGAGGCGTTCTCTCGCCGCAGTCGCGCCAGCTCTTCATCCTTGCTGTTGCCCTGGCCTTTGCCAGGAAACGCCTTGCTACCCAGTTCCTGCCATTCCTGCCGCCACGCGCTCACCGTGGAGGACGCCACACCCAGCTCCCGGCCCACCTCGCTCAGTTTCTTCTCGCCGTGCTCTATCTGCCGCACCACTTCCAGCTTCTCACGGCGCATAAACTTCTTCCGTTGACGTGTCATCGAACACCTCCTTCGGGCACTTTAGAACCTATTGGATGTGTCCGCTAAACCCTGACCACCTCACCTGACACCTTTTTCAACACCATCACACGCCGGAGCTCCCTCGGACGGCAGGATTTCGATGTTCCCACAGGAATCTTCATCTTTTGCGATATTAAAAGGATAACAAGATCAGTTACTTGTGTGTTGACTGCTCCAGAGTGGGTACCCGGGAAGCATGACTCCCGCTTGCCAAATCCACAGGAGTAAAGTACATGAAAAAGCTGATACCGCATGCAGTCTTGGCTGCCTTGGCTTTCGCGCTGATAGCCACGCCAATCACGAGCCGGGCCGATGAATTTCCATTTCGAGTTGGGTTCGAGAACGTGCCGGGCGTCGAAGAAGTCACCGCCGGCAATGTCCGCGAAGGAATCGAGATACTGAAACAGGAGCTCGATTCCGGCGATTCCGACAGGGGCTATGTCCTCGCTACGCTATGTGGTGCTTACATCATCGATTCGTCGCTGGCGGAGGCCTCGCAAGTCTGTGCCGAAGCAGTTGAAAATTATCCTGGCGAAACCGCATACAACAATCGGGGTGTCTTGCGAGCCTTCCACGGCGACTTTGACGGTGCTCGCGAGGACTTTGACCGCGCGCGCCCTGAGCGCATCGACGAGTACCTTGAAGGCCTGAAGTCACGTGATATCGGATTGGTTGCGCACGGAAACTCGGGCCTGCTAGACGACCTTGTCGCGAAGCGCTCGTCAGTCGATGACCCGTCGTCCATCGCAATGACAGAAGGTTCCCAGATCGAATTGCTGGACGATTGATTGGCTTGGCCCACATGTCGGCCCTGTAAACGGGGCCGACATTCTTTTATGACGCCCCGCCACGAATAATGTGGTCCACGCGTTCGACGATTTCGTCAGCGATACCGGCCTGGTCCAGGAACTTCTCCCACCTCGGGTCGTCCTGCAGGTTTTCGAACAGCTGCATGCTCCGGATCAGCATCACGCGCGGATCGTGCGCATCGAAGGCGCGCTGCAGCCAATCGAATGCGCGATCGGGCTCGTCCCAGCAGGCGTGGACGTTGGCGATCGCCAAGTATGCCTGCGGGCCCTCCGACTTGAGCGCGTCGAGTCCGGCCTGCGCTTCTTTGATACGCCCCATACGGTAGAGGGAACACAATTCAAGCACCGGGTTGAGGTCTCCGGCCAGACGCGCGGCTGTTGCGTAGTCGCCCTCGTCGAACGCAAACAGCGCCTCGAACACGTGCAGCCGAATCGCATTCGGTGCGAGCCGACGTGCGACGGCGAGCTTTTCTCTTGCATCGTTGAAGCGCCCTTCCTTCCAGGCGCCAAGTGCATCGTTCAGCACTGGTCCGGCATTGAGCGGATCGCGATCGGGCAGGTCGCGGACGAACGTCGGCGCCGGGTACGATAGCCAGCTGTACATGACATTGATGCGATCGAGCACGTCGGGGGGTCCGGATCCAATGTCCAGCGCCTGCCTGTACCGGCGCGCCGCAGACTCGTAGTCCCAGCCCCATACGATGTCGATCGCGGCCAACGTCGACAGGGCATAATGCTCCGAGGGATCGAGGTCGAGCGCTCGCTCCGCGGCGGCGCTCGCTCGCGCATAGGTTTCGGTCGGGTCGCCGGTCATCCACTGCGCCTGGTTGAATTGAATTGCGGCGAGCAGGCTCCATGCCGGTGCGTAGTCCGGGTCGATCGCGAGCGAATGCGTGACGTGTGACAGGGCGTCGTCCAGCCAGCTTGGCTCTTGCCTGCCGACATCACGCTCTGCCTTGCCCAAGTAGCTTTCCCTGCCTCGCAGGTAGAGCCGGTATGCCTCCGGGTCGGTGCGCTCCACGGCTTTCGGCGGATTCAACAGCTCGACGCGCAGGGAGTTGACGACGGCCGCAGCGACCTCGTCCTGGATCTCGAACACGTCAGTGAACGGGCGCTCCCACGTATTCGCCCAGATGTGGTACCCATCTTCCGCATTGATCAGCTGTACGGAGATGCGCAACCGGTCGCCGGATTGCCGAACGCTTCCCTCGAGTACGTGGGCCACATGTAGTTGTCCGGCAATCTCCGCAATGTCGCTGTCATGTCCCTTGAATGCGAACGCGGACGTGCGGGCCGCCACTTTGAGTTCGGGGATCGCCGTCAGGCGGTTGAGTAACTCGGCGGCCAACCCGTCCGACAGGTATTCATTGTCGGGATTCGGGCTCAGGTTCGCGAACGGCAATACTGCGACCGAGTGGGCAGGTGCGGTGGCAGGCTTTGCCATATTCGCCACGGGCTGCGTTGCCTGGGCGTCAGGGTGATGAAACGCGCGATAACCGGCGTAGATGGCGATGGCGACGGCCAACACGGCGGTCACCGCCCTGACCAGTCGGCGGCGGTCCACGATGTCTTTAGGTGAGGCGATAGCTTGTTGCGTCGCCGGCTGCAGCGCTTCGACCGGGCACACCAGCCGGTATCCGCGTTTCGGGATCGTCTGTACATACACCGGGTCCTTTGCGGAGTCGTCGAGCACGCGCCGCAGTGTCGCGATACATCGCGTCAGCGGCTCATCCGACATTGCGCGGCCGCTCCAGAGTTCCTCAAGCAGCACGTCACGTTCGACGACATCGCCGGTGCGCGCTGCGAGGCGCTCGAGCAGCTGCATGACTTTCGGCTCCACTCGGACTTCGCCGGCCGGGCCGGCCAGCAGGTTGCGCAGGGGATACGCTTCCCATTCGCCAAAGCGAAATCCTGTCCGGGTGTCGACGGTCATCCCGCTCCTCGGCAAACGGTGTCATATCAATCGTCTGGACAGCTACTGAATAGCTGACCTGACACCTCTTGTGGAAAGTGTAGCCCAAATCGCCTGAGAGGCTACTTCCGGCGGGAGTGAGCCATTGGAAGACCGAGCTCAGCCAGAGAAGACCGTGAACCTCAATCCACAGTTGCCCGCGTATTCGCCGAGATCGACGCTGCCTTCCCATCGGTCTAGTCGGTATCCCGTGCATGGGAACGGCAAGAGCAACGGTGAAATCAAGGGAAAAAGATGTCAGGTTTGTTTTCGACGAGGAGTGCCAAGCTTGTCTTCGTCCTCATTCCGGGGGGGCACCGAGGAAAATAAACCTCACACTTTTTTCCCTGAAGATTGCTCGACCCGGCGGGCCCGCTTCGAAAGAGGCGGGCCCGACTTTTTTGGCGAAAGGTCAGTAGAGTGTCCCTAAAGGTGTCAGGTTTATTTTCCTCGGCGCCGCCAGAATGAGGGAAAAGGGTGTCAGGTCTAGTATCGAGAATGAATGCCAGGCTTATCTTCGGCCACATCTCGAGGCACCAGAAAAATAAACCTGACACCTTATTTGACACCTTATTTGAAGTATCCACGCGTCACGGACTGGCCTGCGCAATTCCGTTCTCCGCGGACCGTCGGAAAAATAAACCTGACACCTTCGAGCTCCTTCAAGCTTTGCGCGATAGGTGCACTCCTTCCGCGCAACGTTCGTGTCGAGGCCGCGGGGCCAGGACTTGCCCTCGAACCCCCCGGATGAAGCCGTTCCGGTCGTAGAGCCCACATACTGGGCACCCGAGGTTGGCGCAGAAGCGAAGGACGTTGTGGCAGGTTGCATGCCGGGACCGGTGTAGCGCCATTCCCAGGCGTCGTCCGCGACCGACGTCGGCTCGCCCAGCGCGGCAGCGAGTTCGTGGACCGACGCCCCCGACCAGCTCGACAGCCGCTCATCGAGGTCCGTCGTTGAATGGGATGCGCAGGATGCCAGCGCGAGAAGAGCGGGAACCAGGATCAGTCTCACGACGTTCTCCTTTCGGTACGTATCTGGGACAGGAGGCCCAATGGGTCCGCCGAATCAGAGCAAGCCGACGGCCGTGTTGGCCGGAAGAGGCGGGGAAAGGCCAGGGATTTCGTGCGCCCTGTTGCCGTCCGCCATTTGGTGGTATGCTTCGTCGCCAATATATAAATAAATCGTTATTTATTAATGGAGCAAGAGACCGAGGCACAGCTCGCGAAGCTCAAGGCCCTGGCGGACCCGGTCCGCCTGCGGCTGGTGGCGCTGTGCGTGCGCGGGGAGTGCAGCGTCTCGGAGCTGACCGACGTGGTCGGCCAGAGCCAGCCACGGATTTCCCAACATCTGAAGAGCCTGTGCGACGCGAACCTGCTCGCGCGCTTTCGCGACGGGCACTACGTCTACTACCGCGCGCCGTCGCGCGGTGCCGACGGCCGCACGCTTCGGCGCCTGCTGGCGCTGTTCCCCGGGGACGAACCGGAATTCCAGCGCGACTTCGAGCGCCTCCGGGAGCTCCGGCGGGGCGCGGCGACACCGGAGCCGTCGCCCGAGGACCGCAGCCTGCACCGCGCGCTCGTGGAACTCACTGTGTCGACACCGCTCGGCGACCTGCTCGACATCGGCAGCGGTCACGGGCGGATTCTCAAGTTGTTGGCGTCGCGCGCGCAGCGGGCCGTCGGCGTGGACATCGATGCCGACGCGCGGCGTTTCGCCCGCGCGGAGGTGCTGCTGGCCGGCCTGCCGAATTGCACATTGCGCAAGGGCGACATGTACGACCTGCCGTTCGAGGACGGCGAGTTCGACACCGTGATCCTGGACGACGTGTTGAACGGCGCCGACGACCCGCTGGCCGCGGTCGTCGAGGCGCGCCGGCTGCTCGGGCCGAGCGGGCGGCTGCTGATGCTGTCGTCGGTGGAGGG
>JGI12291J13898_1000538_pt1 | contig 10890 bp, 10 predicted proteins | sample TtaePargueraPR_4_FD_13898 | JGI IMG/M metagenome (IMG submission 13898) | reverse complement strand
CCCGCCTGCCGACGGAACTGGAATGGGAGGTGGCTGCCCGCGGCGGGCTGAGCGGCGCTATCTATCCCTGGGGTGATGAACTCGCACCAAACGACCAATGGCTTTGCAATATCTGGCAGGGCAGGTTTCCCGAACACAACTCACTGGACGACGGCTACTTGGGCACAGCGCCCGTGCGCAGCTTCCCGCCAAACGGGTATGGCCTGTATGAAATGGCCGGCAACGTCTGGGAATGGGTAGCCGGGGCCTGGTCAGGCAGCGATCACGACTGCGTGCGAAAGGGCGGTTCCTACCTCTGTCATGAATCCTGGTGCAACCGTTATCGTGTGGCCGCCCGTGACCGGGGGGCGCCCCAAGATGCCAGCGGCAACCAGGGATTTCGGGTTGCTACTGACGCCTGACGATTTCGAACTTCAGCCACTTATTTCAGATTGCCGAAAGAAAGTAACTGACCTCAGCATTTATTATGCCGGGGTCAGGGCAAAGACTGGATTTTGAATCTTATGCCACGTATTTAAACTCTTGAATAGCGGCTTGATACGACTTTTCGATTTCGGCTCTCTGATCTGCCTGCTTTATAGAGTCATGATCAACTCTGCGTTCCCCCCAAATAACCACACTCAATTCAAGTCCACGTTTCTGTAAATAGTTAGCTAACACTGACTTTCGGATAAAAAGAAAGTCCACACGATTTCGCCAGTTCTCCCCTTCTGAGAGATACAAAGTGGCTAATCTACCGTTTTTATCCCGTAGATTTATAGATCGCCCAAAACTTACCAGGGATTCCGAATCACAAAGCCAAGGAGAGGGAAAAGTAAAACCGCTATAATCGTTTACTGTTGAATGATATGACTCCCAAGAAAATGGCCAGCGAAAGGACTCAGCTTCAATACTATTCACAGTGCGCCATCCCTCGTTGTCCTGATATCCAGACTTAAGTTCCTTCAAGGCAGGTACTTGATGCAATATTTCGTACAACGAAAGTCTTTGATCTCGAGGAACTTCCTGATTAACCCGTTCTAGTTCACGGATAACCAGACTTAACGCCTTTTCCCTACCTGTCTCAGTGCGAGCCCGGTGGTATTTCAACAATACCGAATAGTCGAATAAGAACCAGGTCTTCCGTAGGCGAATTTTGGTTTTAAATCGCTGATGAGATCCAAAAAGCCTATGCATTGGGTTCACGAGCTTCCCGGAATGGGTTCTCATTTCTGCTGCGAATCTTTTACTCCACCCTACCTCGCCCGCATATGCATAATGATCCCCTCTAACATCTGGCAGTTCTCCCCCAGCATTAGTGGCGTTTATAAACGCGGCACTAAATCGCTCAGATTCTTCCGGACGAATTCCTAGAGCCCTAATTACAGTGAAGATGCTTAGCCCCGAACTTTCGTCTTCTTCCCAAATATCCCCGTCCACAAGTACCCAAGGTCCTCGGTGGCCTCCGATTGCGGGAACTTCTAGGATTGAGTCATAACTCGGAATAGGGCCGTTTTGTAGCCAACCAAGAGGACTATAGTGGTGAGTTTCAGAACCGATTGTTCGCTGATATGTTGGGAGCGGAAATTTCTCAGGAACCGGAAAACTTGGGTCTATATCGCAATCACTAGAGCGTTCGAAACCGTCATCTATTAATTTATGGGCTTGACGATATCCATACATTTCAAAATACGCAATCCAGCAGTATTTCTTTCCGTACCTGTCTACCTTATCGCCACCTTCTCGCCGCCAATTAATCCGTCCGATCATACTGTCAATATCTGAAAACACTTTTTCATCGTAGCCGAGCTCTATGACACGCCACTCTATCTGATTACGCACGTCCTGATAGATCGGATGTTTCATATCATAGTTACTACGATCGGGTATCAGTCTACCAAGCGTGTAATTCTCAAAGTCCATCATCATAACCCGCTTGGTCTTTTCCTTAATGGAGCCTGAAATTGCACTCGGATTTGGGAAGGGGTTATCAATCGCCGGATACGGGGCTTTCAAATATCTTTTGCACCCTCGAGGCACCAAACTTGGGTCAAATTTTTGTGCTAACTCGATAATCCCAAGTGCGTAATCACGCATTAATACATGGTGAGTATGGGCCCGCCCTCCAGGAAGGAACCATTCCTTAACAAGCCATTTTGCTAAGGTAACCAAATATCCTCCAAACCGCTTTCCAGGGCGAATCGCATATTTACTCATTGCCACTCCGAAACAAGCAGCAAGAACTCGCTCGCGAACATATGGGTCATCAATATCGAGAGTAACGTGCATAAAATCAAAAAGAGCTCTGGGTTGCAGCTCTCCTACTAAGACTAGTGCTTTAGTAGCTCTGTCTCTTAGCCGCCGATCAGTTGTGGTCAGGAACGAAGAAAGGACAGCCACCACGTTTATAGCTGTGTCGAACTTCAGATTGTTTATCAATCCACTTTCGTAAAATGCAACAATGCGCTCAACGGCTGAACCAGAATCATGGTGATAGCGTATATATTCGCTCCAAGTGCAATCTCTCCTCTGCATTGAGACTCGTGCTAGATTTCGCATCAAACGCATGCCGCAATAAGGATGCCGAGGTTTAGTGGCCATTGAAACAAGAGCCTCTGAAGCGGCCCTCTGCCACGTATCGTGCGAACTCCAAAAATATCCGCCTAAAACCTGGTCAGTTTGCTTACTAATAGAAAAGGGGGATCGCCAGATCAGGCCTCGAATAAACGGATCAAAATACGCCTGGAAATCACGCGCACGCTTTGGGAGATAAAAGAATAACTCACGTGCATCTTGGGGTAGGCATTTCTTAGTGTATTCAGGGAACTCAAGAATGATCGCTTCCGCCCAATTTTCTGTGTCGAATCGTGGATAAAATTCACTACTTACGCGAAATATTTTTCCGAGAGGTTGATTCGCGTAGAAACTGCGACGGATAGAATTCGCGTCGCGAGTGTTGAGATGCTCTCTCAGTAAGTATCTAGCGACTATATGATCACTAAAGCGCTGATAAGGCATGCCAACAACATGTAGGGAGCCACCATCATCATCAGGGCGCCAAAGTTGGTTCTCAACCAATACCCCTTCTCGCACCAATAATCTCAGTAGCAACTTCGCTCGATGCAAGGAACTGATTTCTGGACGTGCTCTAAAAATTTCTAACGTTTTCTTATATGGGACCCATTCGGTTAGATGATGTCCCATGTAACTCGCCAGCCCAGATAATTCAGGATCATTTATTGACTTTTTCCCCTTAAGCGCATCCCAGCAAAATTTCGCTGGCAGTCCCATTTCCCTTTCTATTGCCTTAGTACGCTCGAACACAAAATGTTCAAGGATGAATGTCATACCTTTCTGGCCAGAAGATATGCCATGGAATCCTTTGCGTTGATCCTTTCTCGGGAGTGACTGGTATGCCTGACAGAGAATCTTCAACGTAAGTGGCCGTGAGAATTCATCAGCCAAGAGCGGTACTTCTGGAAGCGGAATGCCGTAAAAGTTAAAAAATTCTCTTTGGGCATCGAATTCGATATCGTAAAAACCAACGTGTTTGAGATGCACCATCCGCTTACGCGAACTATCCGGCACAATTGTTCTATCAAACGGTTCTCGGCAGCTTACTACCAACCCCACATGGGAGTACCCTTTGACGGCAGTAATAAGCTTGGGGACGTCACGTTTCCAAGCTACTGGATCCGATTCATTTATGCCATCTATTAGAATCAAACCTCTATACCCTGCTTCCTGACCCATCCGGTCAATGATCTGGATCAAGTCATCAAATGAATTTGCCAAACCCGTAAATTTGGCAAGCTCATCTCCACAGGATCCCGCCGGGTCAAAGTCCTTCGCTAATACCACCAAAGATGGTGCCCCATTAGCTGTAAACCGCTTAGCTAGGTCACAAAGGAAATGGGTTTTCCCCGTGCCCCACTCGCCCGTTAGCATTGCCACCTGGCCAAAACGCAACCGGATCTCTGAGGAATCAAAAAACTCTTTCAGATATCGAACCTCAGAAGATGTGCGATATAACTGGCTCGAGCGAGATCGTAGGGACTCCAAAACTCGATCTTCCCTATCAGGCGTCTTGCCTCCAGCAGAATTCGTTTTCTCTCTGTCGATCTCAGCTTTACGTTTATCTATTTTTTCATTGACCTGAGTAATCTCCGATCCTAGGATCTCCCCGATCCGGTCCGCTGCCCTTATTATTTTTTGAACGATCACGCGCCCTTCATCGACGGGCTGCTCGCTCATTTCCTTAATTAACTTCGACACGCGATTTGAATATCGCTCAGCTCGTTTTTTACCATCTAGAGCAGACACACACTCAGACATCGCCTTTTCAAACTCATCAAGAACCTGGAGTACTCGGCTCTTGAATTGCTCGTTAACAGCGAGCCCATTCATTGCATTCAGTAATTCACCTATTTCCAAGTTTGGCGAATCAGCATCAATACCAGGTGTGTACCTAGGCCCTGCGCTATTTACGGTTCGCTTATTAATTCTGCGTATTCTTTCAATCATCTTTGCCGCTACTTGGTTGTTATTTCGAGTTCCCTGCCTCAATAACAAACCGAGCGAGAGAGTGCACACAAACTATCCGTAAAATTAAAGCCAACAGAGACAGCTTTTTGCGGCCTCCCCATCCCAATATGGGTGATTGTATGTGCGACGGTTCAGTTACTCGGCAGAGTAAATTTTATATACGGACAACGTCATTAGAATTGTTCTTAACCCAGAAAAGCATCAGAGTCAAAGCCAAGAAAATTCTAGAGCCCTATTTTTATAGTGCTTTTTCCAAGCGCTCTATAAACTCGACTGAACCAATCCCAACAGCTTTGCAGATATCTCTCAACTCAAGAATATCCACTCGCTTATCGCCAGTTTCAAACTTATGGACGTAGTTCTGGCTATGACCAAGTTTTTCAGCCAGTTCCCACTGCGTCAGCCCAGCCTCAAGGCGCACCTCACGAAGTAACTTCGAGAGTATTTCCTGTTCTTTTGTCCAGCGTTTCTTGCCCATTCAGGCAAGGTAAAGCCTGGAATAAAATACACCGTTTTGCTATAATAATAATTACGGGTGCGCACCCATCCAAGAACGAATTAACACTAAGCAAGGAGACTCAATAATGAAGCTTAATAAGCAGCTTCCCGTATCTATTGTCTTTGCATTTTGCCTGACCGCTTGCGGCGGCGGCGGTGGTGGTAGTTCCGATGACGATGCTGGTGGTGATAGCGCCAACAGTGCACCTCAGTTCACCTATGCCGGTGTAAACCAGGATACTGCCGGGAACGGTTACTGGACGGACACGCCGTCGGAAGGGCGTGCGGAACTAAATTACGCGCAGAGTCACAGTGTACATGAGCCTGGCTATGTTGTTCTGGAACTCGACCTCGTGCCCGAGGAGCGCCCATATATTCTGAGCATTTTACTGTCCGCTGATGATGCGTTGGATGAAGGCGATGCCAAAGTCATCGGCGTGGGCTGTAACTCGGGCGTCAATTCGGCCTGCGTGGACTTCATATTCTGGGAATGTCATATCACGGAATCGCCACGAGAATTCTCTGGTTGCGAGGATTCGGAGACTGGGTCAAGTCTGCCCGACGCCAATAGCCATGCCTATGACGGATTTGTTGATGAGCATGGTGCAGGCGCCGCTGTCTGGATGATCTTCGAAGCCTGCGCACAGGAGTCTGATGGTAGCGGGGGATTCGAGAATGCCTGCAGTGAAGTAGCACTGCCCGTCACTGTCTACTAGTAAAGGAGACCGGATATGAAATGGATTCTTCTCGGCATTGCCGCCTTTCAATATGGCGGCTCCGGCCCGACTGCTTTCACAGCTGAATTTGATACAGAAGCCGCCTGCCTAAACGCCCGGAAGGTGATGGGTGAGCATATCAAGCAGACTGCTATTTACCAGAGTCGCGTGCAGGCGGCATGGCAAATGTCATGCGTGCCTAAAGGTGACAATCCTGTAACTGCTCCGGGTAATCAGTGATGAAGAAAAATCATTCACATCGAGCAGAACGCTGGGCCCATCGACTCAGTCTCGCACCCCTCCTTCTGTTGGGGTTCATGGGTGTGGGAAGTGCAAGCCAAGACAACCTGATCGGGCTGTTTATCTTCCTGGGTATTGGTTTGTTGGGCACCTTGGTCGCTTATCCGATTCTTTGTCCAATTCTTTCGCTGTTCCTAAAGAGTTCAGAACAGTCATCAACACGAAAACCCAAGCCTCCACGTTACGTGAGTGCTCACCGTTGGGTAGCACGTCTGAGCCTGGCGCCCTTGGTGCTGGGCGGAGCTGTGAGCGTACTTGCGGCTGTTAAGGGGCACCCGGAAGACATTGTTATCTTGTTAGGCCTCGGGCTCCTGTTTTCCGGAATGGCTTATCTGGTATTCGGATTCATTGCATCCGTGGTGATCGGTGAGTTCATTTGGGATTTCATGCGTGGCGGCGACGAAGCAACCCACTTATGGTCGCAAGATCAACTGGCCAGGCTTGATGACCCATTCGACCCGAGTAATATCAACCATCCGCTCCATCCGGGCAATCTGTCCGGCACGACTAATCTGGACAGTCCAATGAACCCATGGGGCTACGCTTATGGCGATGACCGCATTGGTAGTGATTGGTGAACACATTGGGTGACATCTTCACCGTGTTCACTCTGTAATGAAGGGCGCAGTACTCTTTACTATCTCATGCCCTTCATGGCATGCCTGATGGTGGCTGTGTTTATGGATACAGCTCACGTCGAGGATGTAGTTTGATGTTGTCTAAATACCGAATCTCAAGCTCTTACGGAATCCTGATCTTCGCATTGCTTCTGTCTGGCTGTTCAAGCGCAGAAGAACCCTGCGATAACGGCCAGCGAGAAGCATATAGAGCGGCTATCGAAGCTACTCTTGGCAGTCACATCGCGGTAGCGGTCCCGCCGGCCGAGGGCGATGAGAACTGCGACAAAGAAAAAACTCGAGACGAGTAGCTATCTACTATTTTGATCTGATCAAGGGTAATTGTGAAACGGGCCAGGCATTCCTGCCCGGCCCGTTGTAGCTCAATAAGCGCTCTCGAGAGGCCAAGGGTGAGCCTTGTATTGCGCTCAATGCCGCTGTCTGACGTAAGACCAGTATAACGGCACCAGGCTAGTCACCTGCAACTATGATACCCGTTGATCCTCGGTTTGCTACCCGCATTGAGCGCATCAGGATGCCAACCTGAGTTCAGAATATCCCAAAATAGCGCCGTTTCCCAAGTTTGCAGCATTTTGTTCACACCGGACACATGATGTCTTCGTCATCGAAGCCAAACAGATTCTGTGTATAGTAAATCCTCATGTGTGGCCGTTACTTCATTCTTCCGGATCCCGCCTCCTGGAACGAGGTGCGAGAGGAATTTGGTGACGAAGTTGCCGATCAAATCGCGCAAAGCAAGCCTCGATACAACGTCGCCCCGTCGCAACAAATCATCTTTATCCGCAATCTGGAAGAAGGGGCCACTAGCGATGAGGCAGTTTGGACGTTCATCCCCCACTGGTGGAAGCAGTCCGGTCTTCCCAAATTCTCAACCAAGAATGCTCGCGCTGAGGACGCTGCCAACAAACCGATGTGGAAGCACGCCTACCGGCACAACCGCTGCCTTATACCTTTATCGGGCTGGTATGAATGGACGCAGGAGTCTTGGGGAAAACAGCCTTGGCTTTTCCGCGATCCAGGCGGGCAAGGCATGCTCGTGGCCGGCTTATGGTCAGTCTGGCAGCAGACCGAAGACACCAGCCCTATGCTGACCTGTGCGATCCTGACACGGGAAGCGCTACCGTCTCTATACGAGATTCATGACAGGATGCCGGTGGTCCTGGAACGCGCTGCGTGGAAACGCTGGCTGGATCCTAATCTTACCGATCCCGACGAGATTACCCGGCTCTGGCAGGAAAACACGAAACAGACAATTGAGGTCTTTCCAGTCAGCAAGGCTGTGAACTCCTCACGCAATGACGGCCCGGATCTCATTGAACGAGTCGACCTGAAGCCAAAGCCCTTTTAGCGGTATTCGGATTTATGGTGGGCAACATTGCAGTTACCAGCTACTCATATTGATATGGTAAAAACTGTATCGGTATTCACAAGCTCATAAATCAATTGAATCAGGAGTAACCTCATAAAAGTGCTTACCTTATTCCACGTATCTAATCCCCACAGGGGTACATGATATACGGCACTTTTGTCCGTATATTATTTGTTAAACGTCTCGGTGACCGATGGCAGAAAATCCGAACACTGAATACGAGCGTTTGGCGCAAGAGATCTACCAGGCACTGGCGGGATCTGAGGCCAACAACATCAAAGTCCAGCACAACGTGCTGGTCAAGGGCAGGTCTGGCTGTGAACACCAGATTGATGTTTATTGGGAGTTTTCATCCATGGGAGAAACTCACAGAGTCGCGATCGAATGCAAGAACTACAGCCATAATGTCTCGATCGGACGTATCCGCGATTTTCATGCGGCCCTCTTGGATGTGGGGAACATCAACGGCATCGTGGTTACAAAGCATGGGTTCCAAAGCGGCGCGGTTAAGTACGCCAATTATTACGGCATTTCATTGAAAGAGTGCCGTTTCCCGACGCCCAGTGATTGGGAAGGTAGGGTGAAGGACATCGTAATTTCGATCCACGCGTTCATGCCTCACATCACCTCACGTGAGCCAGTTATTGATCTCGCGTGGGCAGTCGCAAATACCGACCTAAAGGAAGGTGATTCGTTCTCATTCACTGGATACAGCAACGAAATCCAAATCACCGATGAACAAGGCGATGAAATTACAAATTTCCATGAAATGGAAAGCAAGTTGCCCCAGAACTGGAAGGAAGAAACCGGGCTGACGCACGACTATAAATTTGATAACGCGTACATCGTTGTTCCGGCTCATGGGCGCCTGAAGCTACTTGGCGTCAAGTACACGTATGATGTCCGCTCCGCTTCATCCGAAACTATTTTGGAAGGTGAAGAAATCGCTCGTGCCATACTCAAAGATGTTCAGTCGGGTGGTATGCACTTCTACGATAAAGATGGAAACATCGCGGAGAAGAGAGACGTATAACTCAGTAGTTTTGTTCCAGATAACCAATGAGCATTGATAAGGCACTTCACGCACTCGAGGCGTTCCAAGGAGACTCGTTGACTGAGAGTCTCTCGGACATTGAACGCCAGATCATTGGGTCTGGCGTTGAAGACATGGACGGCTTCTGCGCGATGCGAGGTCTCGACGGTACCTTCATGGATGCCGCCATAGCTGTGAAGCGCGTTGCGGGGCAGATCAACGTCATCATCCACGCTGCTGGAATTCTTCGCTCTCTTTCTAGTCTCCTTGAGCCTGGAGAAAAAGTAGAAAGCGTGTCATTGGGGGCGGGCAACACTGGTCGCCAGTTCGACCTTGAGACCAACATGCGTGTCGCTGAATATAAGTTCATTGACTGGCAGGGCGGTCCAGAGTCCATCCGCCAAAATGGTATTTTCAAGGATTACTTCGAGCTAGCAGAGTACGAGACCCCCAAGAAAAAGTACCTGTACGTTGTCGGAACAGAGTACCCCCTAAAATTCTTCAATGGAGGGCGTGCACTGACCAGTGTCCTCAGCCGCAATCCGAAAATTTTATCGCACATCCATGAGAAGTACGGCAACAGTATCGCCAAGGTTCGCGACTACTACGAGATGAAGAAGAACGACGTGACCATTTGCGATGTCACTCCGTACATCAGCAGGAGCGCATAACAAGCTTAGGATTCCGGCCGCTCAGCTCCGACCTTAGGTAGCAATTGATGGCATCAACAAAGAGCTTAGATGGGTTTGTTTACAATCTTGCCCAAAAATTTAATCTGTCCTGCGAGCATATTTGCCGGATGCTTAATACAAGTGAATTCCCAGAATTCCGGGCCGATCTCATAACAGGAGAAATCACACCGCCAGAATTTGATATCAGACGCAATAGAATTCTCGTGGACAGAGTTAGAGATTTTTACACCTATACAATCGCGCCAATTATAGGCACCAACTGCGTAAGAGCAGAAATAATCTTAACTACGTCGGGTTTTAAGTCCACGACTACAGCTGAAGTAGAAGATTCAGAAGGTAAAATTTGGTCTAAAGCTATATCTACTGCGTGATTCACGGACATCATTGAACGGGTCGACCTGAAGCCAAAGTCCTTTTGAAGATGAAATTTGCTCTCGTCAACGGAGAACGCCAAGAGGCCCAGCCAAATCTTTCAGGCACGTGCCCAACTTGCAATCACCCGATGGTTGCAAAGTGCGGAGAAGTTCGGATGTGGCACTGGGCTCACCAAGGAACCCGTTCATGCGACCCATGGTGGGAGAATGAAACCGAATGGCACCGCGCTTGGAAGGGACAGTTTCCCGTCCACTGGCAGGAGATCGTTCATACAGCTGAAACCGGTGAGAAGCATATTGCGGATGTAAAGACTGATCGCGATTGGGTGATCGAGTTCCAACATTCGTATATCAAGCCGGAAGAGCGTCGGTCTCGTGATGCCTTTTACCCAAAATTAGTTTGGGTGGTAAATGGAACAAGACGAAGGAGAGATAGGGTTCAATTTGCAAATGTGTGGAACGAGGGTTTGCAGCTAAACTCTTCTGTTCGACTGGTCGACTCGGATAAATGCCTACTCCTGAAGGAATGGGCAAGCAGCCATTGGCCAATATTCTTCGACTTCCGCGAAGAGCATGTGCTTTGGTGGCTTCTCCATAGAAGTAAAAACAAAGATCGGTTGGTATACGTCGCACCGTTTGCGCGTGCAGACTTTATCGAAAGCCACTATGTCGGAGCAACACAAGAGGGCCAAAATTTCGATGACATTGTGAGAGGTATCGGCGAACTTGATGTGCGTCACGAATTA
>JGI12291J13898_1000456_pt1 | contig 11948 bp, 11 predicted proteins | sample TtaePargueraPR_4_FD_13898 | JGI IMG/M metagenome (IMG submission 13898) | reverse complement strand
TTTTCCCGCCACGGCGACCCATGACCAGCCATAGCTCCTCGCTGGCCGCCTCCGGTGGCGCATGACGGCCAGTTAGGGCCTCGACCACGCCCTGCTCTGCCTTGGACAACTGGAGGCCGTAGAAGGCCGCGAGAAGCGCTCGCCATGCCGACCACGAATCAACGCCAAACTGCTGGCCGAATAGGTCAGAGTCGGTCATCAGGTCGCGGATGGTGACCGGGGCGCTCATGCGGCTTCCTCACGGTTGCGGAGCCAGTCGGCGAGGTCGGGGACATCGCGCGGGACTCGTTTAAGCCCCAGCCGGGCAAAGATGCCTTGAAGTGAATTACAGGCCTGCACCCATTTGCCGGGGTCGAAGTCACCACCGGATGCTAGTGTCTGTTCTTGCTGTGCCAGCCAATACTCCAGCCACAAGGCGCGTTCCGCGAGAGAGCGCTGGGCATAGCTGAGATGGTCTATGCCTCCAAGGTCGTTTGTCAGCGCTGCAAATCGCTGGCGAAGCTCCTGTGCAATGCCGAGCCTGCCGTCCAACCGGCCAAGCCAGCCTGACTGAAAGGATCTCGGCGGCCCTGCCAACTTGCTCTCATTCGCGCTGCTTTCGGTGGACATTTTCGGCCTAGTTCTTAACCTGAAACTTAACCTAATTCTCTTCTTGGGTTACGCGCTAGGCAATAAATATCAATGATATATGGGGTTTTTATCAGGTTTAACTTGGGATTTGAAATCCCTCGGGCCAAGATCGGAGGGTAGCCCCCAGAGATTCACCGTGACTGACGGGGCAGAAACCCAGTGGAGCACCAATCTCGTCCGCACAGTCCGCAGACGAATGCATTGCAATACCAACTCTAAGATTCTTTATTCGATGAAATGCAGAGGTTGTGCGAAGTAAGAATTGCAATAGGCTCGGTCGCGGACTGCGCGGACGCGATGCCTAAAAATCCGCGTCCTCTCGCAAACCAATCCCCTCATATGCCCGATACCGGACACCTTCTTCATTGGTCGGGCGTATCGTGTTCAAACCCGGGACAACAGCGTTCAGTGCTTTCCCGAAATGCTGCCTTGACCCAGAGGCGTGGCCATTCAACCGGCACCAATCCCCCCACTCCCGATACAGCTCGTCGACTGCAACAGATGCCCCAGTGTTGGCAGTGCATCGCTCACGGAAAAATGCCAACACTGGGGAGGACAATTCTTCTAGGGCTTCGATTGCCTGCCGCCCACTCTGAGGTTGGACAAACCGGCCACGCTCGTGGAGTCGCTCCAGCCCATCAAGCGCCCAGTTCAAGATGCCCGGCAATTCCAGCAACAGGTCTGCCGTTAATCCTGGATCTTCATTTCCATAGAACGACCGGGTTAGTTGAATCAACACAAAGCGGGAAGCGAGCGCCCCTGATGAATCTGCAAGACGCGGCAATTCGTTCGACATGATCAAAATTCGGCTTGGAAGCTTTCCGGTCCAGGCATCACGGTGTTTACGGTCAACGGTCTGTTCATCTTCACCCGAAATCGAAAGCAAGCGCTCAGTCACAATTGCTGACTGCTTTGCCTGAAACCTAGCGTCGGCGATGATTGCAACTGGCTTACCAATCAACACCTGAAGTCCAAAATTCGTGGACAGAGAAGAAAGTGTCGGAGCCGCAATGTTCTCGCGTCCAACCAGCCCGCCAAGCACACGTGCAATCGTTCCCTTACCAGAGCGCTTCGGGCCGACAAGAAAGAACATTTTTTGATAGCGAGTATCCGCTGACACCAGATACCCGAACATTTCCTGCAGTGCATTTTTGGATTCATCGTCATCACCGAAAATTTCGTCGAGAAAACGCATCCACCTTTCAGGGACAGGAGCTTCCGGGTCGAAATCAAATGGCAGCGCATGGTGTTGGAAAAAGTGTGGTGTGTGCTCCAGCAAGGAGCGGTCAGGAAGGTGCACCAAACCATTCCGGCACGCGACGATATCCGCAGGCGAGGGAAGTTCCCTCTCATCAAGCCATGATGGAGGGTCAATTGAGCGAGGCCAGTTGCACACAGCTTGTAAAGCTTCGGCAAGGTTCGCCATTTTGTTTTTGTTGGGAGCAAAATTCTTGAGGTCATCCTCTGTTGAATACTTCGCGTGCTCAAACTCAAGGTACAAGTTGGCCCTGAGGGTGTCTTCGTCCAGTAACGGCCAGCAAGTCCCGTCCCAACAGTAAAACTGCCCTCCCTTGTAAATCAGCAGGTCGCGCTCCCCCGAGTATCGCCTTTCGAGAAATATGCGTGCGTTGGGCAACGGTTCACCCGGTGGCCGAACCAAGCCCCCTACCCCTCCACCTTCTCTGGCCCAGTGAACAATAGAAGCGATTGAAAGCTCGCCCTCGTCCACCGATAGCTCGTAGAACGCCTCCCGCATAATCTCGTCATGGTTTCGGCCTTTCTTGCCATCCCACCCATCGGACCACTCTATGTACGCTTCCCAAGCTTCGTCCGACCTGTTGAATTCGCGTCCGAGAACAATGCCGACCTTTCGCCAAGTGTCCCTGTCGCCGGGGTCGATGAAACTGAGCATCGCATTCACTTCGGACAGGGAGAATGTAGTGCCCTTTTTCCTCGCAGGCTTCTTGGAAGGCTTGTGCGTCAAGAATTTCGGTAGTGGGGCGAGGTCGTCGATCTTCGCCCATTCGTAAGCACCTCCACTCCTGTGCCTGCTGGGTGGCGCGACCACGTAGCCATCGTCATTCCGGCAATCGACACCGGGGCCGAGAGTGTTGGATGAGGTGTTAAGCGCAGAGTTGTACTGGAAATAGGCATGCAAGCCGCCTGAACCTGTCTGGGCAATCGAAGTCTTTGGCTCGCCTTGCTCTCGGATTAGTGACTGCCATGTTTCGGCACCCTTCTTCCCTTGGCCAATGTCGATGTCGATGACGGTTAAGCCGGAAACCTCACCTGTCCGGACACCTATATTCCGTTCCTCACCATCGAACCACTCCCGGACTTGCACTGCATCATCGGTCGCGTCATTGAAGCCGTTTTGGGTGGCTGGGTGCTTTCCCGCATCCGGACATTCGGGGTCGCCGCAGGTGCATTGATCATCCTTGCCGATACCGTGAACAGGAAAGATATGCCAACCGCGCTCGACGTATCCCAGCGCCGCATCAAGGATTTGCTCGCTGGTGGCAGGAGAGGCATTCTTAGGGCTGGAATCTCCGCTTTGCCGAGCGCTTGAGTCCTGGCCCGCCTGCCCCGGCGGGCTTTCTTTTTCTAGGCTGTCCATTAGGATGCCTCAGCGTTTCTGAATGCTTCCCACTCGTTGAGGACATCGACGTGCCATCGGCTGGTGTTTGGGCCGAGCTTTACGGGCTTGGGCAACCTGCCTTGGCGTACCCATGCCCAAACGCGATTGCGAGAAATTCCAAAGTGTGCCGCTACTTCTTTGTCCTTCCACCAGACGAGATTTGGGTCGGGAGCAATGCGGGATGGTTCGGTTTGATCGTGAGTTTCGCGGGTCATTGCGGTTCCTCCAAATTCAGTGAGAGGAAGCTTGCCCGAATGGTAGAGGCCAATAGGCCCCTTTAATTGGTAGGTGGTTTTAGGGGGCTTAGGGCATCGAGCAATTCATTTTTGCGCTGGCCGCGCCCCCATATCTTTCTGACTTGATGATGGTCAATAGCAGGTAAACCGGCATCGACGACATCCTCTGACACCAATTCAAACGCAGTTTTTGGTTTGCCGGGTTTGCTTGCCATCTTGCTGCGCTTGTGGCCGAGAGAAGAGTGCCATGCGACCCGAAACCTAATCCAGACATCGCGTTGAGCATCATTCATTGGCCTTCCCTCCTTTTTGAACTTCTTGCCCTCCATCACACGTCCGATCGCCGCCCAGTCTTCTGGTCTTAACAGGCTGATATCGCCTTCACTCTGTATGTAATTCAGAAACGGTGCTGAATCACCCTCTTGAAGAGCCTCTAAAATTGGTCGCACTTTGTAGTGAGGGCGGGGTCGGCTATCTTCCTGAGCCAGCATGTCAATTTCACTGAATTTACCCACCGATGCGCACCACTTTGCTGTCTTCGTCTTCAGGTTGTACGAACTCCCTGAGTCTGGCTTCCCATGAGGAGAGCAGGTTGCGTTGGTTGCGGAGGGCCGCTTCATTCACGCGAGAATTTATGTAGACAGTGCCGGTCACAGTCTTTGATGCGTGTCCCAAAACACGCCCGACATGATATTCATCGACGCCAAGTTCAGCCAATTCAGTTGCAACGGTGTGCCTTGCTGCCTTTGGAGTGGGGCGTGGGTGTTTGCTATAGATGGATTCGACTGCGTCACCCAATCCAGAGTCTACGCGGACAGGCCCTCCTGATGGCTTCTCGAAAAGGTAATCACTGCCAGACAGTTCCAATGCCTGCTCTACAACCTCAATTGCCAACGGTTCCAATGCCACTGCGTGTGGCTTGCCACCCTTAGCCCTACCCTTCCTCCGGCGCTCACCTTTGATCAAAAGAAATGGCCCGTATTCCGAGTCCAAGTGAAGTTCATCGCGGGTAATGGCGGCAATCTCCCCCGGCCTCTGTCCAGTGAGCAGGAGCAATCGCAAAGCTAGTGCTACGGGAATTGGAATACTCGGATTTGCGGAATCAATGGCCTCGCCGGTAGCGCCCCACCATTGACGAATTTCCTCACGCGTCATCGCCTGCTTTGCAGGGGCCGGTTGAGATTCCGTGATGTAAATGCAAGGTGTCGCATCGAGCACACCACGCTGAATTGCCACCTTGAACAACATTCGAGTGACCGCTAGAACTTTCCCCGGTTGCCGAACATTACCTTCATCACGGCACTCGTCCAAAATTCGTACGATGTCGCGTCTAGTAACTTCGTCCATGCGCAGTAGCCCGATGCGCGGCTCAATCCACTTTTGAAGAATCAACTCGTCAGCTTTCCATGACATCTTATTGGGCTTGGCATGGCGAGCGATGTATTCGGGAATGAACTCAGCAACAGTTGGCATCTCGCGTTTCGCAGACTGTTCTCGCTGATGCTGGGCCGCTGGATTCTCTCCGGCTACAACGGCACTCCGATACTGACCGGCCAGTGCCCGAGCATCAGTGAGTGAAACATCAGGCCACTCGCCCAACGTCATAATTTGTGTCTTGCCCCGCAATTGATACCGGTATCTCCAGACCTTCCGGCCTGATGTCGCCACACGTAGTGAAAGGCCAATAGCGCCCCCATCACAGACATCGCGTTGCTTCTTCGCGCTTAGGCGTTGAATGGACTTTTCGGTGAGCTTTGCAGCCATCGGGATTCTCCGGTTCTGGGTTAAACTCGGGTTAAACTTAGCCCTAATTATCCTCGAACCGGGAAGAAACGCAAAGTTTCTGAAAACGCCATAATGTATTGATGTATCGATACATAATCAATCTAGAAGAATCGGAAGGAAACGGGGAAATCCCTTAAACCTTAGGACTTAAAATCCCTCGGTGGCAACACCGTGCCGGTTCGATCCCGGCCCCGGGCACCACTCAACTTTTCGGCCTGTTCCGCCGAACCTCCCAGACCGCGGACCGGTACGGGCCGCTTTCATGACGACTCACGTTGCGAACCCGGAACTCGGGTCGCTTTCGCGCCTTCTCCAGCACCTGGTTGATCACACGCTGTCCATGGAAGTTGTTGCTGAAAGCATCAATGACCAGGAAGCTGCTGGGCCAGTCTCGCGGACGGGCGCGGTAGAACGGGTCATGCATGACGAAGACCAGGGAAGGCAGCGGCCGGTCAACGTAGCCCATCATGGGAATGCTGCCGGCGTAATACTCGCCGCGGGTGACGAAGATGGCGCGGCCGTTTGCCGCCTGCGCCGCGCTTTCAAGCGCAGCCTGCTGGATACGGAAATAATCCAGGTATTCAAAGCTGCGCTCCATCTTGCTGAAACTGCGGTTTGCGGTCCCGTGGTCGGGATAGAAGCGTCCGTCGCGATTCAGCGATTCGGCCAATACGCAGACCACCAGGGCCGCGGATAACGCGACGGGACCTGTCGTGCCTGGTTTTCGCGTCAATCCTGTCAGCAGCTGGATCAGCCATGCCAGGCTGATCGCGAAACCCACCACCAGCATCGGCATCACCCAGGTGTAGTAGCGCGTCAGCGGGAAGAACCCGGGTGAGTGGAAGTGTACAAACACGATGAAGCCCAGGAACCCGAGTGGCAGCAGGTAGATCGCGAGCCTGTAGCGGTCGGCGTCACCGGCGGATGCGAGCCTGGCAACCAGTGCGAAGGGGTTAAGTGTTCGATTTCGCACAGCGAAAACCAGTGGTGCGAGAATGGCCACAATGACCAGCCCGTACAGGTCAGGCGTCGATGACAAATAGGCGTGTACCGTGTGCATGTGATCCGCAATCGCGACCGCCGCACCGCCGGTGACAGCGCCGCCACCGAAGCGTGTCTTGAGAAACTCGATTGCAAAAGGGATCAGCAGTACAAGTCCGACAAGCGCGATTCGCCGGAAAAGGCCGAGTTGCCGGTCAAAGGCAAGGCCGAACACCAGGAAGGCCGCCAGCACCAGGCCGAAACTCTTTACCCCGCAGGCGAGCGCCAGCCAGAGCAGCATCCAGGCGAAGCGGCGGCGCGCCCAGGCCAGCGTGCCCATCGCAAGGCACATGGCGCCCGGCAGTTCCGAATACACGTAGCTGGCCTGGACCGCGAACAAGGGGAAGACCAGCACCAGCGCGGCCGTCAGCAGGGCCGGCACGGTCGCCAGGAACGGTCGGGCCAGGCAGAACGTGGCGGCCACGGTGATCGCGGCAAACAGGCCATGCAGAAGGTGGAGCGCCGGCAGGAACTGGCCGGGATCACCCTCGGCCAGCTTGATGAACAACCAGGTCACGTGGGTCATGAGGTCCAGGCTGTGAACATTGGCCCCGCCGGCCTGGTAGCCGGCGAGCGCCAACAGGCCGGCCAGGTCGTAATTGCTGATGTACAGGTAAATGGCGGGTGCGAACAGGCCCGCGGTGGCGTCCCAGACCGGCGGCATGCTGAGCAGCTCGGCATTCAGGAGCAGGAGAACCGCGCAGGCGGCCAGCAACACCAGGTACGGGGCGGTTTTCTGCAGTCGGGTCATGGGCGCGACAACTTGGACGTTGCCGGCCAGTCTAACCAATTTGGCGGGTCAGCCCCCGCAGTGCGTGATGACCTGGTCGCCGCGCATGTTGGAGAAGCACTTCACGACACTGTCTCCGCCGGGTTGTGCAACGTCATAGTAAAGCTGGCCGTCCGGTGTAACCGCTCGCGTGGCCCGTGCGGCGACCTCGGGTTCCGCGCCCTGCCCGTCGCCGTGGTAGCCCTGCGGATAGACAAATGTATACGTGACTTCCCCTGCAGCATTCGCGCAGACGTTAATGGTGCTGACACGGGCTTTCGCGCCGCTGTCCCAGCGCACGCTGATCGGGCGCGTCGCCACGCAACCGTTGTCCGCCTGGCGGGTGGCCGATGTGTAATCGAGCGTCACCGGCGTCACGCCCCAACGCTCGTTCCCTTCGAAGACCTCGGCGCCATCAGGCTGGGAATGAATCGTCAGGTAGGTCTGCGTGCTGCACGCGGTGCTCAGGGGCACCAGCAGGATCAACGCCCAGCGGGCATGGGTAATCGACTTCAGGATTCGGGCGAGACTCACGCTTTTTGTTCTCCGGGGGCTGGCCAGCCTTCTATCCAGACATACGTATTCCGGACGCAATTCGTCTCATCGACACGCACAATACCGGAACTTGACATCGTCTATCAATGCGGCAAAATTCGATTCGCGACGCTGTGGGGGTCGACGCAGACGTGGCACAACGGGCACGGGGGTGCGCACCTCCGTGCCTTTTTCCATTCAGGGCCGTCGCGACACGCGTGGGCGAACCCGGACCAGTCGTTCCAGCCGTGGCGGTAACCCGACCAGCAGCGTCAGCACCGCGCCCGCGATCGCGCCCCACCATGGCGATACACCCGCAATATAGGCAAACCAGGCCAGTGGCACGATGCCGTACGGCGAATAGCGGATCATGAACTGCAACAGGTTCTCTTCTCGCTGTTCCATGCGAACTTCCTTGACGATAGTGACGTGGATGACACCCACGATAAGGTGCCCGGTGCGCTCTGCGCTTGCCGGAATCGGACAGTGTTTTGACCGTTCGGGCGGGAGCCCGGAACATGAAGAAATGGAGGCCAGGGTCGGAATCGAACCGGCGTACACGGCTTTGCAGGCCGCTGCATAACCACTCTGCCACCTGGCCACCAGGGAAGAGCCTCCCGGCCGGAATGCCGGGAGCGCGGTATTCTACTATCGTGCGCCGGGCATGTCAGCCCCGTATTCCACACCCCTGAACACCCCGGACATTATTGACGCGTTCCTTGACCCACCACCATCCGGCGTTGAGAATTCATCTACCAACATCGGGGGAATAAAAATGAGCGAACCCATCCTGTCCAGGCCCGTTCGTTACGGTATCGAGATCGCGGTCTACCTGCTCCTGATTTTCGGCATCATCGGCTGGTGCCTGCAGATCCTGTCGCCTTTCATCAGTTTCATTATCTGGGGCGTTATCATCGCGGTTTCGGTCCATACCCCGTTCCTGAAAATGCGGGCGGCACTGGGCGGGCGGGGCAAACTCGCGATTACCCTGTTCATCGTGCTCGGGCTCAGCGTCATTATCGCCCCGCTCTGGTTATTCGGTGAATCGCTGCTCAGCAGTGCCCAGGGTTTGCGTGAACAACTGCAGACCGGCCAGGTCGAGATTCCGGCGGCGAATGAACGGGTCAGGAATGTACCCGTCGTCGGCGAGAAGATTTACACCAACTGGACCGAGGCCGCGAGCAATTTTTCCGACTGGGTGAATGAGCACGGCGAGCAGGTTCGCAAGGTGGCCGATACCGCCGTTCACAAGGTTACCGGCCTGGGCTTGACGGCCCTGCAGTTCATCGCGGCAACGCTGGTCGCGGCGCTTTTCCTGGCCAATGCGAAGGCGTCTGAGGGCATGGTCAGCAAGTTTTTCCAACGACTCGCCGGTCCGGTGGGCGATGAAATGCAAACCCTGACGGTCGCCACCATTCGTTCGGTGACAGTCGGTGTACTGGGCATCGCGGCGATCCAGGCGTTCCTGGGTGGCGTCGGCATGGTGCTGATGGGCGTGCCGGCGGCGGGCTTCCTGGCATTGCTGATCCTGGTGGTGGCCGTTGCCCAGTTGCCCCCGTGGCTGGTGCTGTTGCCGGTGATCTTCTACGTGTTTTCAACCCAGGGCAGTTCCGCCGCAACCATCGTGTTTGCGATCTGGAGCATTATCGTGTCGTTTGCCGACATGGCGCTGAAGCCGATGTTTCTCGGTCGTGGTGTCGAAGCCCCCATGCCGGTGATCCTGCTAGGCGCAATCGGCGGGCTGATTCATTCCGGCATTGTCGGCCTGTTTATCGGCGCGGTGATCCTGGCGATCGGCTACAAGCTGGTGGTGGCATGGTTTGATGCCGGGCGAATTCCCCCGGAAGCGTCCACCGGAGACTGATTGAATGCTGGCGCCACTGTTACTGGGAAGCCTGATGCTGGTCATCAACATGGCGGTGCAGGTGCTTGCCGTCGTGGCCGTTATCAGCATGTATATCCGTCGCATGCAGTCCGGGGGCTTTCCGCCCGGGCTGCGGACGAATTTCCGCGTCATCTGCATTGTTTTCGGTGTGCTTTTCCTGGGCCACCTTTTCCAGTTCGCCGCATGGGCTGGGCTGTTTATGTGGCTTGATGAGTTCCAGGATTTCCAGACCGCGTTCTACCATTCTTCCGTCAATTTCACGTCACTCGGCTATGGCGATATCGTCATGAGCGAGCGTTGGCGCATTCTGGGTGGACTGGAGGCTGCGAATGGTGTGTTGATGTTTGGCTTGACCGCGGGCGCGGTCCTGTCGGTGATGAACCAACTGTTCGTGCAACGGACCAACGTGGCCAAAATTCTGCAGAACGACCACAAATGAACCTGCGCCCGTTGTTTAACCGCGGGGTGGTTGCCGGGCTGGTCGTATTTTTGTCGGCATGCACCGTGGTCGGGCCGGAATTCGAGAAACCGGAGCCCCCGACCCTGCCCGACTGGTCGGTCGACCTGGACAACGGGCTGGATCACGGTGCGGCGGACCTTTCGCGTTGGTGGGAGGTTTTCGAAGACCCGGTTCTCAATCGAATCGTCGAAGATGCGCTGGCCGCCAACAATACCCTGGAAATTGCCGCGCTGTCCGTGCTCGAGGCCAGGGCGCAACTGGGTATCGCCACCGGCGCGCAGTGGCCACAGACGCAGGTCGCCGCGGGCCAGGGCACCCTGCTCTCGCCGCCGGAAAACACCGGCGTGACGTCTTCGTACTGGCAATACACCCTGGGCGCGACGGTCAACTGGGAAATCGATTTCTGGGGCCGGTATCAGCGCGCCATCGAGTCCGCCAACGCGGCCTACCTGGGTTCCATCGCCGCTTACCAGCAAGCCCGTGTACTGCTGACGGCCGCCGTGGTCGGCGCCTACGCCGCGGTGCGGACCATTGAAGAGCAACGCAACATCGCGCAGGAAAATCTCGTGCTGCAACAGCGCAGCTACGACATCGCCAGGGTGCTCTATGACCAGGGCCAGGATTCCGAGCTGGACATGCAACAGGCCCAGACGCTGTTGCTGGCCACCCAGTCGGCCATCCCGGCGATCGACGCGGACCTGCGCAAGGCGCGGAACGCCCTGTCACTGTTGCTCGGCGAGTTGCCGGGTTCGGTGACGGCGCGACTGGCCGGGGGCAAGGGCATTCCCGTGCTTCCCGAGTCCGTCTCTGTCGGGTTCCCGGCCGACATGTTGCGTCGTCGCCCGGACATGCGCCAGGCGGAGCTGACGGCCATGGCCCTGAACGCGCAGGTCGGCCTGGCCGAGGCTGACCTGTATCCAAGCTTCAGCCTGGCCGGTTCCATCGGGCTGGCATCGGGAGCGCCCGGAAATGATTCTTTCGGCGACCTGTTCGACGGCGACGCCTTGACCTGGTCCGTCGGTCCGTCGTTTGTCTGGCCATTCCTGAACTATGGCCGTATCCGGAACAACATCCGGGTACAGGATGCCCGCCTGCAGCAGGCGCTGATCAACTACGCTGAAACCGCGCTGTCGGCGGCGCGCGAGACCGAGGACGCCCTGGCCGACTGGGATGGCAACCTGGAACAGGCGGCGATCCTGGTCCAGTCCGTGGCCTCGGCGCGTCGCTCTAACGAACTGGCCACGTTGCGATACTCCGAGGGCTATTCAGACTACCAGCGTGTGCTCGACGCGCAGCAGGCGCTGTTCTCACAGCAACAGCGGCTGGTGGCGGCGCAGGGCGCCAGCGTCGGCTCGCTGATCGCGCTGTACAAGGCGCTGGGCGGCGGCTGGGAAGCGCTGCCCGGCGACCCGGAGCTCGATGAAGATACACGGCGCCAGATGACCGAACGCACCAACTGGGGAGACCTGCTTGAATCCCCGGACGAGGCGACAACGCAGGAATAGCCCGATGAATGACGAAGTCAATCAAACCACAGACGAACCGGTTAACCACGACAAACCGGCACCTGGACCGCCTGCGAAGGCGAAGGACCCGGTCAGGCGGGCCACTTTTACCGTGCTGGTGGTGATCGCCCTGCTGCTGGCCTGGTACCTGCGTGCCGACCGGGTCACACCCTATACCTCCCAGGCGCGCGTCAACGCCCTGGTCGTTCCCGTCGCTTCGGATGTCGCGGGTCGGGTAACCCGGGTGTTCGTGGGGAATAACCAGTGGGTCAATGCGGGAGACCCGCTGTTCGAGGTCGACATCGAGAATTACCGGCTGGCCGTTGAAACCGCGGAAGCCAATTACCAGGCCGCGCGACAGGCGGTTGGCGCCGCCGAGGCGGCGGTCCAGGCCGCCGATGCCGGGGTCGCGGCCGCCGTCGCGAACCTCGACAAGGCGCAGAAGGATTATGACCGGACGAAGGC
>JGI12291J13898_1000446_pt1 | contig 12165 bp, 12 predicted proteins | sample TtaePargueraPR_4_FD_13898 | JGI IMG/M metagenome (IMG submission 13898) | reverse complement strand
ATCGTCTTCGTTCCTTCGTCACTACGACGAAGCCCAAATCCTCCTTAAATCACAACCTCAAATCTGTGCCATAGGCGCTGACGGGGGACACTTCCCGGGACCTCTTCATGTCGCTGCACGAATGCAAGGTTGGCCGCACTCGTTGGGTCAGGGGTATCGAGCTGGGCACGGCCAACCCGGATGAGGAATGAGCAGGAGCGGGTTGGCAAGTGGTCTTATGGAGAGCGAGAACGTCATCGGAGCATTCAGCGAGCAACAGGCCGCCTCAATTTCCGGTCTCTCGCTGTATCAAATTCGTCAATGGAACAAACATGGGTTGATCCGACCCGCCTTCGAGAAGGGCAAAGAGGGCACTCCATATGCCCGTCTCTACTCCTTTCGAGACTTGGTTTCGCTCCAAATCCTTGACGATTTGCGTAACCACAAGAAGGTGCCTTTGGCACACCTTCGAGACGTTGCCTCTTCTTTGCGGCATTTCGGCGACGAACGGTGGATTGCGACTACTCTCTATGTGCTGGGCAAGCGAGTAGTCTTTGAAAATCCCAAGACTTCGCAGCGTGAAGAAGTAGTTTCGAAACAAAGGGTTTTTGATATTCCTTTGCGCGTCGTGGCTCGCAATACTCGGGAGAAGATTCGGCGGTTAAGCGATCGCAGCGACAGGACCGGCGAGATAGAGAAACGGCGCATGGTGTCGGGTAATCGCCGCGTTTTCGCGGGCACTCGGATCCCGGTATCTGGCGTAATCGACTTCCTAAGGGCTGGTTATCCTCCCGAAGCAGTCCTCAAAGAATTTCCCGATCTAACCCTTCGCGATATCGAGGCGGCTGCAGCTGAAATGAACCCGCAGGCTGCTTAATGCCTAAAGAGGGCGAAAAGCTGCGCTTCTTCCTTGATAATAATGTGCCCGACGCGATCGGCCGTTTGACCTTCCCCCAAGAAAGTGGTCCGTTTTGAGAGTTAGGATTTCGGCTATTTACGGCTTGGAAGGAGCTGATGAATGGCACGGAAGAGATACACGCCAGAACAGATTATCGCGATGCTGCGAGAGGCTGAGGTTCGGCTATCGCAGGGAGAGAAGGTCGGTGCGATCAGCCGATCTTTGGGGATCTCGGAGCAAAGTTACTATCGTTGGCGACGTGAGTATGGCGGCCTGAAGGTCAGCCAGGCAAGGCGGTTGAAGGATCTCGAGAAGGAGAACCAGCGGCTGCGCAAGGCGGTGTCTGACCTCACGCTTGATGCTCTGATCCTGAAGGAGGTCGTTGAGGGAAAGTACTGAGCCCTTCACGGCGTCGGCTGGCCATCGATCATGTGCGAGAAGCGTTGGGTGTATCCCAGCGTCGTGCCTGCAAGGTCGTTGGCCAGCACCGCTCGACCCAGCGTAAGCTGCCAATGCCTCCAGCAGATGAGAAGCCGCTGACTGCTGCGATTATCCGGTTGGCCCAGCAATATGGCCGGTACGGCTATCGCCGGATCACAGCGCTGCTGCGCAATGAGGGCTGGCTAGTGAACGCCAAGCGGGTTGAGCGGATCTGGCGTCGTGAAGGGCTCAAAGTGCCGCAGAAGCAGCCCAAGCGCGGGCGGCTTTGGTTTAACGACGGTTCCTGCGTCAGACTGAGACCGCAGTATCCCGGCCACATCTGGAGCTACGACTTCGTCATGGATCGCACGCATGACGGGAAGGCGTTCCGCATGCTCACTGTGATCGACGAGCACAGCAGACAGTGCCTGGCGATCCATGTTCAACGCAAGCTGAAGAGCGATGACGTTCTGGCGGTGCTCACCGAGCTGTTCCAGCGGCACGGCCCGCCCGATCACATCCGGTCGGACAATGGCGCTGAGTTTACCGCCCATGCGGTGCGCGACTGGCTCGATCGGATCGGCGTGAAGACGCTCTACATCGAGTCAGGATCACCATGGGAGAATGGCTACAATGAGAGCTTCAACGGCAAGCTGAGGGACGAGCTGCTCAACGGTGAGATCTTCTACACGCTCAAGGAAGCAACAATCCTGATCGAGCGCTGGCGCATCCATTACAACACCATCCGGCCGCACTCATCGCTCGGATACCAGCCGCCCGCACCACAAACGATCTTGCTTCGCCCTGCTGGACTGCCTTACGCTACGCTTCAGGCCGCCCAGCAGGGCGACCATAACCGCCGGAACTCTAACTTAACCGGTGGACCACCCTAATGGGGCAGGTCATCTCGCCTTCCAGTGCGCCCGACTCAGAATTCTCACGGCGGTGCGCACAGGCTGATGCTACTTGGTCTTGATGAGTTTGCTGGCCTTGATTGGCAGAAACACCTCTCGAGCATCGGCGCATGCCTCGCAGCGCCGATGACAGCATATCGCGGCAAGGGCGAGGATGTCCCCGAGGTGCTATAAAACCTTCTGTATCGGCCTCCAGTCGGCGCGCTTTAGTCGCCGACAGGACCCAACAGCCGATTGAGAAATAGCTTCACGCTAAGCCAAATCAGTAGCATTCCCGCTGCTCCAACAACACCGTCGAGCGCATAGTGCCAGCCAAGGTGCACCGAACCTACCAAGATGATCGAGAAATATGTGAAAGACAGGATCGCCAACCAACGTCGATCAGGAAATTGATCCCTTACGACAAGCACGACGAGGGCAGCGATTGCAACGTGGAGGGAGGGCATAGCGGAAATACCACCTCCAATGGCATCGGTGCCTGCGGAGGCAAGAAGATATTGCATTGCCGAGAGCGAGTGTAATCCTTCACTGCCGCCGATTTCCTGGAGGCGGAGCATTAGCAGGACAAAATCATCGTGCTCGAAGAAATATTCGTAAAAGCAAGGGCCAACTGAGGAGAGCATGGTAGCAAGTGCCGCGCCGAGACCAAGCCAGGCCAATTGATAGCTGATACCCACCTGCAGTTGCATGCGTCGGTCGGTGCTTAGACAGATCCAGCATAGGAGGCTGATATTCACAAGGTGCCAAAGACCATAAATGGCATCGATAATTCTTGTGGCAGTAGGGCCAAGGACTGCGTGCGTGTATCTCCACGCATCCATGCCGATGAGATCTCGCTCGAGCTCCACCAAAAATGGATCAAGATAAAAGGGCACGATCTGCGGGATCAATTTCTTGAACCGCGAAGCCGCTTCGAGGGTTTCCGGCACTGCCAGCAGCATTACGACCATACAAAGCAAAGTTGGCCAGTACTGCTGAATATCCTGAATAAGTTGGCGGGTTGGGCTGGGGTGCCGTCGAGCGACGAGATAAAGCGGCCGGATCATGGCGATCATGAAGGCGATCGTCACTGAAAAGACTACGAATGGAAAGCTGGCCTCACCCCATTCGGGCAAGACATATTGGTCGGCGAGTAACCGAAGCACAAGCATTGGCAAGATCGCCAAAGCGACAACAATTGCGTAGCCTGTAATGAACCGCCAATTTAAAGAAATCAGGCTGAGCACTGTTGGCCACGGAGGCCGCCTGGTCTGAACCTCGGTCACGATTTAAGCCCAGCTACCTGTCCAGTGGATCGACTGCCGTTCCGTCTACCCGAGTTTCGTAATGAAGATGTGAACCGCTGGAGCGCCCCGTCGAACCAACATACCCAATCACCTGCCCACTGGTCACTCTCTCGCCAACGGAAACGGCCACACCGGACATGTGCGCATATCTCGTTTCCAAGCCTGATCCATGATCCAACTCAACCATTAGGCCATAACTACCCGCATCACCCGCGTGAGTTACCGTTGCATCACCGGTTGCCATGATAGGGGTCCCATGCGCGGCACCATAGTCTACGCCAGCATGGTGCCGCCTCACCCCATCAACCGGGTGACGCCTCGCCCCAAATGAACTTGTTAGGCGCAGGTTTGTCAGGGGTGCATTCGCGAGCACAGGCGCAGCGCCAATTATCACGATGGGCTGATCCGAAAAGGAAGAAGTGACAACATCCTCGCCGAACTGCTCCCTGACTACCGTCGCGGGTGTCCCGACAAGATTCGAAGCACGGCTTATGGAAATTGCCGTACGGGCATCATTTTCCACCGCGTCACGATCGTCATGCAACAGAGGTTCGTCTTGGGGCGCGTCAAAATTCGCATCATAAGTGGCATTTATCAGAACCACATTTGTGCGCCCAGTTTCCATATCCTGGGCGAGCGCGGTAGCAACGCAGGGGGCGCTGTGAATCCCGATTGCGAAGGAAAAAACCAAACAGGCTTTCTGCAAGAACCTCGACGCCATCAAAGCCCCCTTTAACGTCGGATGCAGATAGCATCCTTTCATGATCTGAGAAAGTATCGCCCGCCCACAGAACTTTTTCGAAGCGGGGGCGCAGGCAAAACGAAAAATGCAGAACCTTCCTTCTGATGAACTTGAAACAGACAGGCAGCTACGCACGCGTTAAGACAATCTTTACCAAGATTTCCCAGAAAAGGTTGCACTCGAAGTGCGAGCATCCATTGCACAGGCTTCAGACAGAATGGAGAGTTCCAATGCTTTTCCACCTCACGCATCCGGCGCTGTTTATTCGCCATTATTACCGGGTTCGCGAAGAACTTGGCAGAATGAAGAGCCTTACAGCTTGAGCACGAGCTCTTAAGCGAATTCCAGGATCGCTCGATCGCCCTCTCTCCGGACAGCGCTGATCCGCACAGTCTTCTGCGGCTGGTGGGCAAATATTTGACGTGCCAGAGGATTGATAACATGGGTTTCAATCCGGTTGGCGATGCCCCGCCCCCCTTCAAACCAATCTGACATGCAAAGCGTTCGGAGTTCTTCCAAGGCGTCGGTCGCAATCTCGACCTTGATGCCATGCTCCGCTTGGACAGCAGACTTCACTCTCTCCAGGATCGCGTAGAATATTTCGGATCCGACGACGCCATCGATGAATTCGAATGAAATGATATTCTGCCCGAGGCGGTTGAATAGCTCGGGACGGTTCAATTCGAGCCTGAAATGATCACGCACAGCTTGAACCAACTTGCGCTCTAGCTCATCGTAATCGTCTGACGGCAAGATATTCATGCCGGCGTTCTGAGTGTGATCGGAGCTAATCATACCGATATTCGAGGTGAATATGATCAGGGCTTCCGAAAAATAGCCGGTCGACCCGCGAGAGTCTGTCAGGCGCCCCTCATCCAGTATCTGTAGAAACATATCGAGAATTCGTGGATGCGCTTTCTCAACTTCGTCGAAGAGCACGACACTGAAAGGCCGCTTGTGCATGGCGTTGACCAATTCGCCGCCGCGCTCGTGGCCAGGATGACCGGGAGGCGCTCCAATCAGACGTCCTATCGCATTCTCTTCCATGAATTCGGACATGTCGAAACGATGGCAAGCCGTGTCATCTCCGAACAACAGTTCCGTGATTGCCTTGGCCAATTCCGTCTTTCCGGTTCCGGTTGGCCCGACAAGAAACAAAACACCGCGCGGGCGCGAGTGGCGCGAGCTTGTTTGAGCACCCGAGAGCCCAGCAATAGAGCGGGTCAAGATATCGAGTGATTTCTCGATAGCGTGCTTCTGCCCCTTGATCCGCCGCGTTATGATTTCTTCCGCACGCATCATGCGCGCCCGCATCACTGGCGATTTCCAGGGGTTTCGGCGCGTCCCAAGTCGATCAATACGAATAGCTTCGGCGATTTGGGAGCAAGCTAATTGCTCGTCGTCAGCCAAGAAGGCGACGTTGCGCATTCCAACCAGAGACATCCCATCGGCCTGCAGAGCGAACTGTTCGAGGAACTCTGCTCTCTCCCCCTCATCAAGCCCCTTTGCGTCGGCAAAATGTTCAATTAGTGTTTCTGCGAAGACGTACCGATCCTCAAGATTCGGCAACTCAACGACGATTTCGCGTAGACCGTCATTTCCTTTCGTGAACCACTCAGGCAAATCACCCGGTCTGTCGACAAGCCAAAGCGTTGCACTGGATGGTCTGTTGTCGTGTCCTTGCAGGTAGGCTTGCCTCGACTCCTGATCCGCTGCGATAAGCGTAGCATTGATGTCAGCAGGCTGGCCATCGAATAGGTGAGCAGCATAATCGAAAACCACCGCGACCCGGAAACCTTCGATCGTTATGAGATTGTGATGAGCCTCCGCAAGCTCAACTCCCGACTTCAACGGTTGACCGAGCACGATGCCGGCTTCCTTCAAGGCACCGGACGCCTTTGCATTGCATTCAGAATGGAGTTCGAAGCCAGAATCTGGAGAATAGTTGAGGAGCGCGGAAAACCCCTTTCCTTGAGCAATTCGCCAGAGCAGCTGCGGAAAAGTCAGGAACTCGACCTCTTTATCGGCCCCCTGATGGGGATACACATCCCTGACATTGCCGCTGATGACAAAGTGACTGCGCCGAGTGAGGCCGGTATGTAATTCATCCACCCAGACTGGTTCGTTCAGAATTTTATCAGAAGCTGGGTTCTGTCCCGTGTCGTTTGCCATCTGCCATTCCCGACGTTCTTGCATGATCTTAAATAAGTGAGGCGATCGCCATCATCATTGACCAAGATCATCATTTGCATTGAGGGCCATAATTCGCGCAACTCCCAGCCTTCACTGGCGAGGCGAAGGGCAGTAACCTCAGTTCGATTCCGAAAAGGCAGATATAAGACCGATCGGCTGCAACCTTCAGCCAGCAGGCTCATCCGGGCGATTTGACCCCGCCTCGGCATCCCTTGCTTTAGTTAGGAAAAGCTCCTCGGCAACTTCCGCGCGGCTGTGCTCGATCACGTGATCGACCCCGGCGATAGTGATTGCCAAGGTTCCCTTTTCGGTAAGTTCGATGAAGCCTTTCGATTTCAGATACCAGATATGAAATTCGAACAGGTCATCCTGGCAATCGATCGTCTCTTTCAGCAACCACTCGACGACCCCGGCATTTTCCGCATCTTCCCTCCGGTTCTTGTAGAGAAGCAGGAGAATTTTTTCGTGCGCCTCTGCATCGCTGACCGCCGTTTTCGAATTGATGCCAGAGACAGCTCCCAGACCTGCATTCGGTGGCTGCCGCCCTCTTCGGGCAAAATAGACTTCGTCATATTGCGATCTACGATCGGGATCTTTCAAAACCCTGTAGGCCTCCAGCACTCGCTGAAACTTATCGATGTCCGAGCCTTCCGAATGATCCGGGTGATGAAGCTTGGCCAAATGGTGATATACCACCTCGAGAGTGCGCGGGTCACAATCCGGCTTGACCTGCAGGATTTCGTAATAGTCGACGAAGTCTTGCTCTTCTGCCATGCTCCTCCCCTTTCCGATAACCGGTCAGTAGTCATTTATATACCGAAATGAAATTACATTTCATTACCATCAGCAGGGAGTTTATGGGGTGGGTGAATGATCCGGAATGGCTGACGCATACTGCTTGCGCATCGGCGATTGAAGAAGTTGCGAATTGGTCAAGCAGTAATATTTGAAACCTATCACTGATAAATCGATAGTTCCGCCAAATACAGGCTAAATATTAGAGATTTTTTCTCAATATTCAACGGTAAATACGGTTACAACCAAAACGCCACGTTATTCGCAAGGCTCTCTTCCTTTTTCCGAGAAAGCAGGAATGCCCCTGATGCCAGGGCAAGTCGACGGCCAGGTCCCGGCGCGAACGCCGCTGAAACAAGCGAGGGCAGCCAACCTGCGACCGCCCCACCGCATCACAGTACCGCTCGCCATGCAGCTGAGCCGAATTACTCAGCCAGTTTTCGTCAGCAAGGTTACGAAATGCAGACCGTGTCCAAAGACGAGATCGAATGGCATGGGATAGATTCGCAATGACTCGCGACTTTGAACCGGTTTCAAGTCGAGTCGCTTCCATATGACCCGCCATTGGTTTCGTGACAAATAGTTATAGGGAAGGCGTACGCCGTGTGAAGCGTTGCCAACCCAATCCATGAAGCGAAGAAGCAAACCGGCGATCGGACCATCCTTGTAGTGGTCTTTGATGAGAACTCCTTGTGAGGCCACGCGAGCAGCCTCTGCCAATGTAGCAGCCGGGTCGTCGGTGTGATGGAGAACGTCCACAAGCATGGCGATGTCGTAAGCATCGTCGGCGAAGGGCAAGGTCTTTCCATCGTAATCCCTGACCTCGATAGTAGCTTCCGGCCGAACTAGCACATCGACCCCGTCGATAGTGACGTCAGGCCTTTTATCCATGATTGCTACGGCAATCTCCCCGCTACCACATCCGATATCCAGGACCTGAGCATTCGCCGGTAATCGATCAGCGAGATTATCGGACAAAACGCGCACTCGGCGATTGAAAATTAGTCTGTTGTGGATCTTTCCCATCACATCCCCCTGCGTCGCGGATGGCCCATGAGTTCGGCCAAGAAGCCCGTGAACGCGATCTGCAGGCCCGCCGCGCAGGCGAGCACAGAGGGAACGGTGATGCGCGCCAGTGCAGAGGTGTCCATGTCACCGAAGTTTTCTCCGCGCCAAATGAATAGGGCGTAGACTGCACCAGACAGCCCGGTAAAGAACAAACAACCGCCAACAATACACGCGCGATCGACTGTCAGCCAATGGCGTATGAAGCGGATACGCTTCGTCTCAAGCCAGAATCTTTCGCGCGTTCCAAAGAGTTCGGCGAGCAAACCGAAGCAGGAAATTTGCAGACCCAGCAGAACCGCAGCGCCGCTGAACAGAAGTGAGTTTTCAGCAAGCCGGATATCGCCGATAATAAGAGTACCGGGTAACATCGCCAGCATAGCGGCCAAGCCTACCAACAAAAGCAAAAACCCAGGATATAAATAGAGCCATCGCGGTGCAAAGAGCAGTAGAAACTTAAGGTGTCGCCAGCCATCGCGGAAGCTCCGCAAATGCGGGGCGCGGCTCCGCCCGTCGGGCGACAACGTCGTTGGAACTTCGGTCATCTTCAAGCCTTCGAGATGCGCTTTAACCACCATCTCCGAAGCAAACTCCATACCATCGCATGACAAGTTCAAGTTTTGGATCGCCTCGCGCCGGAAACCGCGCATGCCACAATGGAAATCCCCGATTGGAGCGCCGTAGAGAACACGGCCGGCCGCGCTGAGGGCCGGGTTCCCGATCCACCGGTGGAGTCTAGGCATGGCCCCCCGACCGATTCCGCCCATGAAGCGGTTACCCATGACCAGTTCGTAACCCTCTCGCAGCTTTTCAACAAACGGCATCAATCCCATAAAGTCGTAGCTGTCGTCTCCGTCAGCAATGGCGACGTATGGCGTTTCCGCAGCTGCAATTCCTGCCCTCAGTGCAGCGCCGTAACCCCGTTCCTCCACATCGACCACTCGGGCACCGGCAGCGAGGGCAACACGTTGCGAGCCATCGGTCGAGCCGTTGTCGGCGACAATCACCTCGCCCTTGACGTCGTAGGCACGGAAGAAGCGATGAGCTTTTTCAATACAAACCTTTAAGGTTTCAACCTCATTCAGGCAGGGGATAACTACTGTCAGTTCATCCCCTCGGTCGCTCTTTACGTATGCAGTTGTCCCGCTAAGAGTATCTTCTCTTTGCTTCAATTGGATTGCTCCCTCTTCACAAGCCAGCAGCGCTTCGACCTACCTTAATGCGGGATGGTAAATTTTGCGAAAATTCCAGATCTTTCTCAAGGGAATTGAACGTTCCAATGACTGGAGGCTCAGCTGGTTTCTCAATCTGCTACTGGTCGGGGGATTGACGTGCTGGTTCCTGACCCTGCCAATACCAGATCGGGCAACGAGCCTAATGCTCAATGACCCCGACAATTACCAACGGCTCGTCCAAGTTCGCGACTGGATGGGTGGCCAGTCTTGGTGGGACACAAAGCAACATCGTATCGATCCGCCGACTGGACTTCAGATGCACTGGTCCCGCCTAGGCGATCTTCCACTAGGGCTCCTGATCCACTTTTTTTCGCTCTTTGCCGAGCATACCAAGGCGGAAATGCTAGCGGTCGTAAGCCTGCCCCCTTTATTACTCTTCGTCACCATCATCTTCCTCTGCCGAACTGCAAGGAACATCGGTAGTGTGCCAGCTGAGAGATTTCTGCAACTTTTCGTCATTGCCACCTCTTTCTTCCTTGCCCAATTCATTCCCGGACGCATCGATCACCACGGATTGCAATTGCTCTTGCTTTCAGCCGCCCTTGCCGCGGCTACTGCGATGCCGACGAAGCGTAGCGGTTTGCTAACTTCCCTCTCAGTTGCCATCGCGCTTCTGATAGGCTTGGAAACTGCTCCGCTCTTGCTCGCGATACCGGCCTGGATGGCTCTCAATTGGCTTTGGAAGGGAGAAGCGCAGAAAGCACAATTGCAGGGCTTCCTAATTGGAATATTGTTTTTTCTGCCTTTTTTGTATATGATTTCCGTGGCACCTTCCGATTGGAACAGGCTCACAAATGATCAGGTTGGCATTGGTCATCTTGCCATTATCGCCATGGCGGCGGCTTCGCTTGCCCTTATCCTTCAGTTCAAATTGCGATCGCTTGAACATCGCTTGGCCGGTCTTGCGATATTCGCTATTGCCACTGCCCTTCCTGTGCTGGCTTTCCGAGAAGTGCTCGCCGCTCCATACTCCGCAATCGATCCACTGCTTCAGCAACTTTGGATAGGGTCTATCGCGGAAACGCAATCTGCATGGCCAATTGCAGACACTAACCCGTTACGATTGCTTCGTTACCACCTATTCCCCGCCCTCGCATTGTTAGCCGCGACGGGCGTCTACTTGGCGACAGGCCGTGAGCCCAAATTGCTCTTAATCCTTATGGTAGGACTTGCCGGATTTGCGCTTTCCATCTGGCAGATACGGGCCATGGCAGCTGCCTCGATGGTAGCCCTGCTGTTATGCTCCATCACGATTGCGCATCTGTGGCAGAAGCGCAGTGAACCTTTAGGGACTGCACGTCTCTTCGCATCCATGTTGATCCTAAACGGGCATTTTGGCTTTATGATCTACCACATGGTTGCGCCCGACGACAGGCAAGGCATGTCTATGGTTGCCGAAACGACATTGACCAATAGGTGCGAAACCCAGTTGCGCGGGGAAGATTATAACCAAGTTCGACCGGGACTGGTCTTAAACGGGATCAGTTCCGGGGCATTAATCCTCGCGCGGACCCATCATTCTGTACTCGCAGCTGCCAACCACCGCGGGATCGAAGGCAACGGCAAGGCCTATCGGATATTGCTTGCACCTTCTTCCGAGGCACATGTTGCACTTGCCCGAAACGGCGTCGACTACGTGCTGACCTGCCGTGATTCCGAATTAGAGCGTCTCGCGCAATATGCCCCCGATAGCCTAGCGGCAGACCTCGTTCGCCAGCACATTCCGGAATGGCTTCTTCCGATTTCGCACGAGGGGGGTGAAGCCGTCCTTTTTTTCGCGATATCGCCCGACAAGCCCCTCAGCGAAACACCCAAAACCGGCCAGCACTCCATGTGAACAGGGGTATGATCGCCGCGATAATGACTACGACCATCGGGCGAGGCCATTGGAGTAGCGCAATACCGATGTAGGTAGCCCCGAAGCTTAGGACATAGACCGCAAAGGAAAGAACGATGAATCGCAGTATATAAATGCGCGTGATGAAATTTTTCTGGAACGAGTAGTATGCATGTCCGAGAAATGAGAAAACAGTGCTTGTAAAGACCCCCACCAAGTTTGCCGACTGAGCCCCAAGACCTAACCGTGCTCCCAAGAGAGCGACAAGGATGTATGTCACACAAGCTCCAAAGCCGACTACCCCAAAGCGTCCTATACTGGCCAGTTCGGCTTGGAGACGAGATTTCATAGCCCTAACCTAGATTACTCTGTGAATATAGTCCAAGCGGCACCTAGTGCTTTGGTGCCGTTATCCCGCTCGTCTTATTGAGCAATCAATGATTTGGCCAAATACGGGCTATGAGGTGCCGCCCAAAGGCCTTTCTGAGCAATATGTTATATTGCGGTATGGTTGACGATATATAGCTCTCTAAATTACAATGAGGTACAGCGGGTGAATTGAGCCCTAAGAAGGCGTGGACAATCCAGAAGATCCTAGGCCGTGTTGACAAAAGACTTCAGCCATAGGCGCGCCGCATGGGGACCAGCGCTTTTATGAGAGTGTTAACTTTTCCACGCAGTTTCAGTTGTTAGGCTCGGCTTGGACGCTTCCCACTGCTGACTGAGTGCTTTACGCCGATAATGACCCAGAGCAGACCAGCCGTTAACGACCCATTGGGGACATTCCTTTCCTGCGGCAGG
>JGI12291J13898_1000311_pt1 | contig 15241 bp, 17 predicted proteins | sample TtaePargueraPR_4_FD_13898 | JGI IMG/M metagenome (IMG submission 13898) | reverse complement strand
AACAACGCCTGGCAGCCCTCGGAGATGAGGGTGATGACCGGCGTCGGTTTCGGCTTGACCGCTTGGCTCATGAATCTGGCATCAAGTTCGACGAATCCACCTGGACTGTATCGGCAGCCCGGCGCCAAACCTTCAGGCCCGGATGACAAAAAGGTGACCGAGTTCGCCTTTCCGGAGACCACCTGGCACAACCGGCATGGCTCGCCGGCAAGGATGCGCAATCCAGCACTTGGAACCCGTTGCGGACCTCGACGAAGCTGAGAACAGGGCCGGAAGAACCGGATAGACGCCCGTCACGGCTGGAGATCGCCTCCCGCGTCACCTGAGATACACTTTCGGCGACTGATCCGAAGCGGCTGATCGCCGCATTCATGAACAATGGGCTGAATCCATGACTCAGAAGGTGTCCGGAGGCCTCGTGCACGACTTGCCAGGTGACCTGGTCGATGCGCTGGTCGAGAAGATTGAGATCACCAGGCTCTGGGAAGACCTGACGCCGATAGCACGCAACGAATTCATCTGTTGGGTTGAAGACGCGAAGCAAGAAAAGACACGCGCCAGGCGTATCAGGAGAACCGTAGAGGAACTGGCCGAAGGCCAAAGACGTCCGTGTTGCTGGGCCGGATGCATTCACCGCACCGACAAGAAACCGAGCAAGTGGCAGCAGGCGGTTTTGATTGACAAGAAACCGCGACGAAAATGACGGAGTGTTGCCGCACTGGACTGCGTCGGACGCGATTGAGCCACTGAGTTCCTGCGCGATCGGCCGCGCGCTGGCCGCAGAAAGGCCGCCTGCCGGCAAGACGGGGCCGCAAGGGCCCCGTATTGATGTCTGGCGGAGAGGGGGTCCGCCTCCTAAGCATCCTAGAGAGTCCGAAGAATTCCAGAAATTGACTCCAATTCAGATTGTTAGCATTGTCCGGCTTCCAGCCTCGTCCAATAATGACGAGCGACATCCCACAAAAATTGTGGGCTAAATTGTGGGATGAGTTATTCAGGAGCCGCTCATGGTCAAACCGAGAGGAAGACATCCGCACAACGCACTGAATGCCGCTGCCATTCGAAACCAGAAACGCCCTGGAAAGTATGCAGATGGAAACGGCCTATACCTGATCGTGGATCAATCTGGCAACAAGCGCTGGATTCTTCGAATCACGGTCCGCGGAAAAAGGCGCGACATTGGGCTTGGAGGCTGGCCGGCGATCTCACTTGCGAATGCTCGTACATCTGCGCTGGACATGCGCCGAATTGCGAAAAGCGGCGGAAACCCTTTGGCCGAGCGGAGAAAGTCTCTTCGCAAGATTCCGACATTTGGCGAGGCTGCTGAGGCTGTGCACGCCGCCCACAAATCATCCTGGAAGAACGCCAAACACCAAGCGCAATGGATAAACACACTTAGAACGTATGCGTTCCCTTTCTTTGGAGACTTACGCATTGATCTGGTTACCTCGGCAGAGGTGGTTGAGGCCCTTACGCCGATCTGGTTGGAGAAACCCGAAACAGCTAAACGCGTTCGGCAGCGGATAGGCGCGGTACTGGACTGGGCCAAGGCAAATGGCTATAGGGATGCGGAGAATCCCATTTCAAGCGTTCTCCGGGCTCTCCCGAAGCCCAGCAAAGCGATAAACCACCACGCTTCAATGCCGTATCAAGGGCTTCCGGAGTTTCTCATCGACTTGCGCGAATCCAACTCAAGTATTAGCTCTCGACTAGCGCTGGAATTCCTGATTCTAACCGCGACTCGGACCGGAGAGGTCTTGCGCGCCGAATGGACTGAAATCGATCTCCAAGGAAAAGAATGGACGATTCCGGCCGCAAGAATGAAGGCAGGCAAGGACTTTCGTGTACCTTTATCCGATCGAGCTGTCTCGATACTGGAAGAAGCGAAAACTCTTGGCTCTTCGCGGTTCGTCTTCCCAGGCCAACGAAGCAACAAGCCACTGTCCCAAATGGCCCTCCTAATGCTACTAAGACGGCTGGGGGCCGACGTCACTACGCATGGCTTTCGGTCTACGTTCCGCAATTGGTCGGCTGAACAAACAAACTTTCCTCGCGAGATTTGCGAGTCAGCACTCGCCCACACTGTGAAGAGCAAGACGGAAGCCGCCTACCTCCGAACAGATCAGTTTGCTAAGCGGCGAAAGCTAATGGATGCTTGGGAGAGATACGCAACAACGCCCAAGAAAGCTGAGGTAATCCATATAAGAACCTCAGCCTAGCGCGGGATGCTGGGGCTAGGTTCGCTACCGAAAAGCCGGAATCCTTCACCGGCCTGCCCCATGCTTCATTCTGAAGGCCGCTTAAGGGGCGGAAAATGGAAGTTGAGCGCTATGCCGAACTGCTCGCGGCATTCGAGGCATTAAAAGACAGAGCCGAGAATACCGACCCATACGAGCTTAGCAGTCTTAAGAAATGGTTCACTTTCGATTTATGGGAGACCAAGGAAGCTCTTTGCCTAGTTTGCAATATCGACCCTAGTACGGCCGATATAAGTTGGTTCGGTTTGAACGACAGAAGTTTAGACGAGTGGCAACCGATTGTTCACAACGCACAGCTACTGAATAAGCCAGCCGGTTTTCACTTGATTACAACAGGCATGGAACGAAATGCCGAAGAAGAACTTGAGCTTTCGCCTGAAGCCCAACAAAAAATCGGCGAACTTACTACTGCTCAGTACAAGCTTCAGGAAATCTGCCGTATTTACGAGCGTGCGACAGATACGGACTTTGTCCATTTTGGGAAAGGCAAGCCCACCGACTTCATTGCGTGGGCGCTCGCCCGCGGCTTTGATGTCGAATGGCTGCCGTGGGCAATTTCTGGGGGAATCGTAAGAAAACCGAATCTGGCAACCAGCTCAATTGACACTAAAACCGCACAGCCTCCTCAACACGAGATGAACCCAAAGCTGGAGGCTAGTTATCTTACTGTGATGGGCGCTCTTCTTGCGATTGTCTTGCCTGATAGCCAAGACCAGACACGACGCAAACCGCTGGCTAATCAATCCGACCTCGTATGCAGAATACTTGAGCAATTTCCTAACCACACATACCTCAAAAAGCGAAACCTCGAACAAAAGTTCGCCGACGCCAGGCGACAGGTTCGAGATGACTGAGTAGGACTCAACCGCATTTGCGGAACAGATTTTCGCAAATGCGATGACCATCGGGCGGGGCGTGCGTCAAATTGCAGTCACGTTTAATCGCATCTTGGAGGATGCAACTGTGACTGATAAGACGATATGGCGCCTTCCGACCGTTCTCGCCCGAACTGGACTTAGCCGCTCAACCGTATACGCCCAAGTAGGCCGTGGCGAGTTTCCCGAACCAATCAATATCGGCCCCCGCGCCGTTGGCTGGCTGGCTGAAGACGTAACTTCGTGGCTTACCCACAAAGTCGAACAATCCCGCTCGGCAAGCCGAAGCAAGCGTATGGCTGTCCAAGTCAAAGATCAGAGGGACACGAAATGATAATCGATCTTTCTGATTCTCGCCGGATTGTTGGCACTAAGCATGCCTGGGAACTACAGCGCTTAAGGTCCCGAGGGGGCAAACCTTACTGGGAACCCTTCAAGTGGTTCTCATCGCTTTCTAGTGCCGTGTCTGAGGCCGTACACGCCGAGATTAGGACCCACCCTGCCAAGACCGTGTCAGAAGCTCTAGATGCGGTATCCGCGATCTGCGCAAGGTATACGGCAATCCTGCCGCCCTCCTACTTCGAGACAAAGGGCGATGGACACTCAAAGTGATCGCGACGAATACGCCAAGGACGCCGACGAGCGTCCGCCCTTCGAGCCAACACTTATTCCCTGTGGAGAGTATGTGGTCAAGTTTCAGAGGTACGAGACTAGACGATTTCAGGGGTGCGGCGGGAAGGTCTTCGCATACTTTTGCATAGTTGAAGACGATCAGTTCGCAGGATCAGTTGTGGAGCGCTTCTACAATGTTGACCGCTTGAATGGCCCTCCTGGGGACGGCGGAAAGTTTGTCGCCCCAGTGCGCGGCCTACTCTACCGCGAAGTTACGGGAATTCTAGGCGCCAGCGCCCGTCCAGACAGGGTCCCGCTTGCTAGACTTCGCGGCAAGCGCATCAAGGCCGAAATAGTTGCTGTGCGCCGAGATAGGAACGGCATAGCTCTTCCGAAGTGCCACTGGTACAACAAGATCGGTCGATTGATCGAAGCGCTTCCAGATGAGAACTGGTCTGCGGTGACGCCAGCTGCCATGCGTTCGAGCTGAAGCCCGCGCCACGCGTATCGTTTAGCAGATTCTTGCTAGGGCGGGAAAGGTAAAGGCAGGTTGGGCAAGGGAAAGCTAGGTCAAGTTGGGCAAGGTTAATTGCGAGCATTTAGTATCTAAGAGTGTGTTCTACATAGGATTTTGTAAGCAAACTACCCACACGTAGATTCGCCAATTCAGCCGACGCCTTAATCACAGGTGCACGTATGGCTCATCCAACAAAAATGGTATCCACTTGCTTCGACAGGCAACGTCATTCAGTACGCCTGAATGCCCTAATTCGTGTGTCCGTTGCTCCAAATTTGCATGCTCAGTACTGAAGCCGTATCGGCCCGACCGCCCCACTTTGATGAATGGATTGACCACCTTCAGGCCATGGCAAATGCCTACAGGAAGATCGTTGCTACTGATTTCGTTTAGTACGCCCCTAACCTGCCCGGAATCAATGTGACTCGACCAAGCATACTCTCGCGGAAGTATGCTCCCCGCGAGTATGACCTTGTCGAATCGAGCATCGCGGTTTGTTGCAATTAGTGTTCCAAGCGCCAAGGTTCCAAAGCTATGAGCCACGGCACAATACGGAAGTTCCTCACGATGATTTTCTTGATATCGTTGCCACAAGCGCTCTTTCGCCAACCTAAGCAGCCGGCCAGGTACGACTAACTTTAGTCGCATGAATCCGTAGTCAACGGCAACTGGCAATAGGCCCCGCATGGCAAAAAGGGTATCCATCCGCTTCTGCCAGCCGCCGGTTGTATTCACTCCGTGAATGGTCAATGCAATAGCGCGAAACTGCGGGTTTCCACCACGCTCTGCGGCCTTCTCATTAAAACGGGTTAACGACGCCAAAATTCTTGTTTGTCTTTGAGTCTAGCGACGTAGGCTATTGACCAATTCGTCGGATGCAACGAACCGGACTTCTATGCAGTCTTGGTCGAACTCGTGCGTTTCTCCGCATCTGTCACATTCGATAAACGTTGGGAAATCCTTCGCCTTGCTCGCTTCTCGACTGGTTCCATACCCATTCGCGCATGGCCAAAATAAAAGCGTCTTCAAGAGATGTTCACGCTCAAGCATGACAAGCAAATCTAACGCCGAATTTTCGTCAATCAAATTCGATCGCGACGCGATAATATGTTCGTCGATTGCCGAGTCAGGATCGCGCGCAAGAATGTCGCCGATTATCTCCCGAAAGTCTGCAACAAACGTTTGGAATTCCTCACTACGCTGTAACGTAGCTTCGAATTGTTCCCAGGACATGGTCAATTACGTTATCCGTGGCATGCTGCGCGATGTAAATCTTTCCTAGGTCTTGCCCTTCAAATTTTACGCGCTGCTGAATTGTGTGCACTACAGCCTCATTTGCTGTTTCACTTACGACAATCCAGTAGATGTTTAGTTTATCTCGGAGGAATCGATCCTCATCAAGATTGTAGTCCGGATTATCCCTCAGATCGCTCCCCGCTTGCCGGATTTTAGAAATGCGCTGAGAGGTTGACGTATCGTGCGCCTCGTCTGTTTTCAGGTACGTATCATCTCGATTCGCGAGTTGCCCGGAAAATCCAGTCCAAATTGGTATTGGCTCCAACAATTTGAAATCCAATGCCGGCAGGATGCGATCCGCGAACCTCTTAAGCTCTGATTCCCAGAGCTTATGTGGCACTTGGGAGCTTGCCCTGGCAAGTCGAATTTCGATAAGGCCAGTGTCAACATGGATTCTCAACAGGTTTAGTGCGCGAGACTCCTTTTTGACCTTAACTATTACCTGCTTGTTTATGGTTTCGGTTGACTCATTCCTATCGATTACCCAGTACTCCACTTTCTTGATCTCTCGAAGCACTACCACCTCGCCACGAATTTCGTAGTGTAGGTGCATCTTCGCAGGTAGATCGGCGTACCAATCTAGATCAAGACCACTCGGCCGTTCTGTAAATTTGTCTTTGATCGCACCAACGGTGCTTTCCACGAACTCTTGGCTGGGCGCATTAAACATGAAAATATGCTGTGCACCATTTTCATCAACTTCGTCAACGAAAGAAGCAATATCGCTTAGGGATAGGTGCCTATCAGCGATTGCCTGCCGAACTGAGTTGCAAACCTCCTGAAACGTCCCACGACTTCGAAAGCTGTCTCGTGGCAGCCTTCGACGTTCTTTTATGCCTAGGATGAAGTCGGATAAGCGTCCCGCGGCCTGATTCGACTCGACCCTATTCAGGAGCAACTCAATCGCAGCGTTAGTTTGTTGTTGGTTCGCCACTATTACCGGCCCCGTATTGGTGAGGAAGCAATGGAGCTAGCTGAATTGGTTGGGCGAAAATTACCAATTGAAGGGCTGGGACTCAACAATTTGGTCGCTGGCTATCGTTGCTACTACCCCTGCCGGGCCCAATTAAAGACATCTGGCTAACCATAAATTAGCAAGTTGCGCACATTTGACCCAAGAGTTGGGCCTGAAGCCGCGGCACACTTAGCCAATGCACCTTAGCCTCCAACTGGTTGACCCAACTGATCCTGATCTATTGGACCTTATTGAGCGAGCGTTCTTAGACGGGCAGATTAACGGAGAAACCGCTTTCCGCGCGGAATTGCTTGTCTTAGCTCAAGCATCGCGTGCGCGCTTGGAGCCCAAAAATTCGCGCTCCAACTCTGGGCCAACAACCAACTAATGTGGGATAAATTGTGGGGCACAAGTATTTACGTTGGCACTATATTCTTACAAAACAGCGCTTTATGTGAGATTGGTGGCGGAGAGGGGGGGATTCGAACCCCCGGTACGGTATCACCGTACACTCGCTTTCCAGGCGAGCACCTTAAACCACTCAGCCACCTCTCCGTATTTTCGTTCTGCCTGTCTCGTGCCCCGGAGGCCGGGATTGACTCGAATCGCCTGGCGGCGATTCTCGCCCCTGCGGGGCGCACTTCGTGCGTCCAAAACGCTGGCGCGTTTTGTCGAACCCTTAGGTCACGGTATCACCGTACACTCGCTTTCCAGGCGAGCACCTTAAACCACTCAGCCACCTCTCCGAACTGATTGTTCTCGCTACGCTAGTCGCGCCCGATGACCGTCGGTGGCAGGTCCAGGCAGCCTGCGTCGTCCGGGCGCGAAACGTGCGGCGATGGCTCCGGCAGCGCCATCTCCCGCGTGCTGTCCATTGCCGTCAGGCCCTCGGGTATGTCGAGGCGCTTGTTGTCGACCGCAAGCTTGTACTGCGTGTGCTCGTCGCAGCGGAGCGTGGTCTCGCCGCCGCAGCCGGCGAGCACACTTGAGGCCATGACCAGTGCGATGACGACTCGAATATTCATGACGCCGCCACCTTTACACCAGCGGTTTCCATCGCTGCCAGCATGTTCGCATGATGCTCCGTTGCATAGTCCGTGAGCGGCAGGCGCAGGTGGCCCGCCATCAATCCCATCTTCGCCAGCGCCCACTTCACGGGAATCGGGTTCGACTCCGCGAAAAGCGCCGTGTTCAGCGGCTGGAGCATCTCGTCGATCGCCCTCGCCTCGTCGACCGCGCCGTCTCGCGCCAGTCGGCATAGCGTCGCCATCTTGTCCGGCACCACGTTGCCACTTACCGTCACGACACCATGGCCGCCCGCCAGCAGAAACTCCAGCACCGTGAAGTCGTCGCCGCTGTAGAAGCGAAACGACTCGTCGACCTCGGCCTGGATCTGCCGCAGGCGCTCGATGCTGCCGGTCGCCTCCTTGATGCCGAAAATATTCCCGTGCTTTGCCAGGCGCCCCACCGTTTCCGGCTTGAGGTCCGCCACCGTGCGGCCCGGAACGTTGTACAACATAACCGGCTTGGGAACGGCGTCCGCCACGGCCGAGAAATGCCGGAACATGCCTTCCTGCATCGGCTTGTTGTAATACGGCACCACCAGCAGGTACGCGTCGATGCCGCTGCCGCCCACTTCCTGCGACAGCCGGATCGTCTGCGCCGTCGAGTTGGAACCCGTGCCCGCGATCACCGGCAGTCGCCCGTCGACGATCTCCACCGCGCGTCGAATCAGCTCCGCGTGTTCCTGGCGGTCCAGTGTCGCCGACTCGCCGGTCGTCCCGGCGATCACCAGTCCGTCGGTGCCCGCCTCGACGTGAAAATCGATAAGGCGGCCCAGTGCCGCGTAGTCGACCCGGTTGTCGGCGTCGAAAGGCGTCACCAGGGCCACAAGGCTGCCCTTGAACACAGCACGCCCTCGCCACAAATAAGGCGGCGATGTTACTGTTCGCTGTCGGTGCTGGCAAGGCGCCGCGCGGACTTCCCGACAAATCCAAGAAAAGTTCTAATTTAATGAGCCAACTTATTGTTTTATCGGCAATCGGAACGGACCGGACGGGTGTCGTCCAGGACATCTCCAAGGTCATCCTCGGCTGCGGCGGGAATATCGAGGAGAGCCGGATGACGACGCTCGGCAACGAGTTCGCCGTACTGATGCTGGTTTCCGGCAACTGGCACACGCTGAGCCGCCTCGAGAAGGGGCTCGAGAAGCTCACCGAGGATGCCGACCTGACCTTCGCGATCCGCAAGACGAGCTCGCGCAAAGTCAGCGAGGATCGCATGCCCTACGCCGTGGATGTCGTCTGCCTCGATCAGCAAGGCATCGTGTACGCTCTCGCCAATTTCTTCGCGGCGCGCGGCATCGAAATTGCCGACGTCGCGACGCGCCGCTACGCAGCGGCGCACACGGGCGCACCGATGTTCGCGGTGCAGATGGCCATCAACGTGCCGTCGTCGATCAATCTCGCGCTCCTGCGCGACGATTTCTTCGACATGGCCGACCGCATGAACCTCGATGCCATCCTCGACCCCGTCAAGGCCTGACGGCAGCCCTCAACGCATCCTGAAGGAGAACCAGAACTCATGAGCGGACCCCGCATGAACCGCGTCGTCAAGGACTTCAAGTGTGCGTCAACCGGCGGCACCGACGTGCGTTTGAAGGACTATCGCGGCAAGAACGTCGTGCTTTACTTCTACCCCAAGGACAGCACGCCGGGCTGCACGCTGGAGGGGCAGGACTTTCGCGACCTGCACGCAAAGTTCCGCCGCCGCAATACCGTCATCTTCGGCGTGTCGCGCGACAGCATCGCGTCGCACGAGAAATTCAAGGCGAAGCAGAAGTTCCCGTTCGACCTGCTGTCCGACGCGGACGAGAAAGTGTGCCGGCAGTTCGACGTGATCCAGGAAAAGTCGCTGTACGGCCGCAAGTTCATGGGCGTCGTCCGCAGCACGTTCCTGATCGACGCCGACGGCAAGCTGCGTGCCGAGTGGCGCAATGTGAAGGTCAAGGGTCATGCACAGGCCGTGCTGGACGCAGTAGCAGAGCTCGACGCCTGAGGCGAAATATCTGTCTCGATTTCAACACCTTATGGCAAGTCCCCGGCCTCGCCGCGCAAACGGCGTATCATCGCGGGAACGGATTGAAACCCGTCCAGTCGGACACCACATGAAGTTGATGAAGACGCCGACAACCTGTCTCGCGCTGCTCGCGACCGCCCTCGTGGCCGCCGGCACGGCGCGCTCGGACGACATCAAGCTGCCCGACATGGGCAGCCCGGCGGATGCCGTGTTGTCGAAAAACGAGGAAAATCGTTTCGGGCGCGCCATCATGGCCCAGATTCGCCTGAGCGGCCAGGTGGTCGAAGACCCGTTGATGACCGAGTACATCAACGAGATCGGCGACCGGATCGCCGCGCAGACCAACGATGGTGACCACAGCTTCGAGTTCTTTATCGTCGAGGACGACCGAATCAATGCCTTCGCACTGCCGGGCGGCTATATCGGCGTGCACACCGGACTGATCGAGGCCACGCGCAATGAAGACGAGCTGGCCGGCGTACTGGCGCACGAAGTGGCGCATGTCACTCAGCGGCACATTGCCCGATCCATCCACGCGAGCCAGCGGCAGAGCCTCATCTCCACCGCGCTGATGCTCGGCGCGCTCGTCGCGGGCGTCGCCGGTGGCGACGCCGACGTAGTCCAGGCGGGCATGGCCGTGGCCCAGGGCACCGCGGTACAGAGCCAGATAAATTTCACGCGCAGCAACGAGCACGAGGCGGACCGCATCGGCATCGGGGCACTCTATGACGCGGGCTACGATCCACACGGCATGGCGTCGTTCTTCGAGGTCATGTCGCGCCTGCAGCCCGCCTCGCCGGAACTCCGCGCGCCCGAGTTCCTGCGTACTCACCCGGTAACTACGGCCCGCATCGCCGAGGCGCGCAATCGTGCTCAGGAATACCCACGGCAAGCAAACAACGACTCCAAGGGCTACGGCATCACCCGCGCCCGGGCCATCGTCGAGCGTTTCGACCTGCCGGAAGGCGCGGTCGGGTATTTCGAGCAAACGAGCTACGCCCGCCAGTCCGAGGTCGACCGCTATGGCCGCGCAGTGGCCTACCAGCGTGCCGGCCGGCATCGCGAAGCGAACGAGATCTTCAGGGAACTGATCGACCAGGACCCGAACACGATTGCCTACTACATCGGCCTCGGCGAGTCGCAGTACGATCTCGAGGACTATGCCGCGGGACAGTCCACGTTCGACCGCGCCGTGGAATTGTTCCCACGCAATGTTCCGCTCGTCATCGCCTACGGCGAACAGCTTATTCGCCAGGGCGAGGCCGGGCGCGCACACGCGCTGCTGCTCGACCTGATGAATAACGTGCCGCCGACGCCCGAGCAGGTACGTCTCATCGCGCGCGCGGCCAGCGAGGCCGGCGACGCGGCCGAATCCTACTACTACATGTCCGAGTACGAATTGATGACCGGCGACCTGGTAGGAGGCATTCGCTACCTGCAGCGCGCGCTGACGCTGCCCGACCTGCAGGAGATCCAGCGAATCCGCTTCCAGGCCCGTATCGACTTCATACGCGAGTACATGACCGAAGAACAACTGCAACAGATGCAGCGCAGCCGCGGCTGACCGGAATCCAGACAAAATGAATCAACTGACACGCCTGACCGCGGTCCTCGGCGCCTTGCTGATCGCCGGCTGCGCTACCGCGCCCGAAGGCAGCCGGGTCGACTATGACCCGTGGGAGCCCTTGAACCGAAACCTCTACGCGGTCAACGACGCGGCCGACAAGGCCATCCTGAAACCCATCGCGAAGGGCTACAAGTTTATCCTTCCGGATTTCGCGCGGCGCGGCATCACGAACTTCTCGCGCAACCTGGCAACCCCGCTGAATTCGATCAATCACTTCCTGCAGGGCAAGCCCAGGGACGGCACGAACGAATTTGCGCGCTTCCTGTTCAACAGCACGCTCGGCATCGGCGGCCTCATCGACATTGCCGAGAAAGGCGGCCTCGAACGCAAGCCGGAAGACTTCGGCCAGACGTTTGCGGTCTGGGGCATTCCGGAAGGTCCGTACGTCATCGTACCGTTCATCGGTCCGCGGTCGTTGAGCCACGCCGTTTCGTTGCCGCTGAACATCTGGGCGGACCCGCTGTGGCACTACGAGGTGTCGTCCGTGCGTGACAAACTCGAGATTCTGCGCATCATCAACCTGCGCGCGAACCTGCTGACCGCGGAGCGCTTCCTCGAGGATTCGAAGGACCCCTACGTCACGCTGCGTGAGTCATACCTGCAGAACCGGCAGTACGAAATTCACGACGGCGACCCGCCGATCGATGACGACTTCTACGAGGAGTTCGACGAGGCGTTCGAGGACTTCGACGACGACCCCGGGAACGACGGCGGCTAGGCGGACTCGGGCGCCTCGATGAATCCCGACCAGCGCTCGCCGCGCGCCAGCAAAGCCTCGACCTCGGTCGTCTTTGCGATCGCGATGACGCGGTCCGGCACCTCGATATAGCGAATCTCGCGGACCGTCTGGATGGCCCAGTTGATCCATTCGAGCAGGAGCGCAAGTCCCGCGGAGTCCGCGCGCGTGATGCCGGAAAGGTCCACCTCGATGCGCGTGTATTCCTCGAACAGGTCCTCGCTCTCCCGCAGGATCGCCTCGGCCGTCGCGAAGGTCATGTTGCCGGTCAGCCGGAAGCGGCCGTCGCCGGCATCTTCCAGAGCGTAGTCACTCACCAGTCGTGGCGCCCGCTTCTTTCTCGAAGCGCGAGATCATCTGCTCGAGACCGGTCGAGGCAACTTCGGAATCCAGCTCCGCGCGGAAGTTCCGGATGTAGGAGACGCCTTCGATCGTCACGTCGAAGATCATCCAACCGGAGTCCCGCTTGACCATGCCGTAATTCACCGGCGTCCTGGCGCCGTCATTCAACGTCACTATCGTCCGTACCATCGTCCGCGGCTTCGAGTCGTCGCCGCGGTACGGCAGGACCTCCACCCGGTCCTGGTCGAACTCGGTGACGCCGTCGGAGTACTTGCGGAGCATCGCATCGTAAAACGCCTCCACGAACCGATCGCGCTGCTCCGACGTCGCGTCGCGCCAGTGCTTGCCGAGCACGAGCTGTGCCGCGTACCGACGATCGAAGCGCGGCAACAGGATCGGGTCGATGACGGCCTTCAGCGCCACCGGGTCGGCCGCAAGCTCTTCCTTGCGGCCGTCCAGCACCTTCGCCAACTCGTCGATGGCGGAGGTAATCACGTCGTTGGGAGAATTCGCCGATGCGTTGGCCGCGAACAGCGTGACGGACAGCGCGACGGCCACGCCGGCCCTTCGCATCCCCCGGATAAGAGTGTGAACGTTCATTCGTCGTCGTCCTTGCCAGAATTGCCCACGAGGAACTTGCCGATCAGGTTCTCGAGCACCACGGCCGACTGCGTGAACAACACTTCGCTGCCGTCCTCGAGGTAGAAGTCGGAACCGCCGGCCTGCAGCCCGACGTACTGGCTGCCGAGCAGGCCCGCCGTCAGGATGCTGGCATCGGAGTCGTCGGGAATCCTGTCGTAGCGCTTGTCGATGGACATCGTGACGACCGCGTTCAGCACGTCGGGATCAAACTCGATCTTCGTTACGCGCCCGATCGTCACGCCGGACATCGATACCGGCGCACGCGGCTTCAGGCTGCCGACATTGTCGAAGCGCGCCTGCACCGTGTAGACCTCTTTCGCGGCAAAGTCGTCGCCGCCCGTGGCCTGCGTGGTCAGGAAAAACAGGGCCCCGATGCCCAGCAGGGCAAACAGTCCGGCGCCGAGTTCGACAGTGCGGGTTTTCTTCATTGCTCTACCTCAGGAACCACGCCGTGATCATGAAGTCCGTGATCAGGACGGCAATGGCGGTCAATACGACGGTTCGCGTGGTCGCGCGGCTCACGCCTTCGGCGGTCGGAATCGCATTGTAACCCTCCCAGACCGCCAGCAGGCTCGCAATCACGCCGAAGACCACGCTTTTCAAGATGCCCTCGGACACGTCGCGGAGATCGAGTGTCGACTGCATCTGCTGCCAGAACGCGCCGACGTCGATGCTGAGCAGCATGACACCAACCATGTGCGCCCCGAGCAGGCCAATCATGCTGAACACCGCGGTCAGGAGCGGCATCGCGATGACGCCGCCCAGGAAGCGTGGCAACACGACGCGGCGAATCGGGTCGACGGCCATCATCTCCATGGCCGAGAGCTGGTCAGTGGCCTTCATCAGGCCGATTTCGGAGGCCAGCGCCGTCCCCGCCCGCCCCGCGAACAGCAACGCGGTGATGACCGGCCCGAGCTCCTTGATCAGCGCGAAGCCGGCGAAGATGCCCACGGCATCCTCGGCGTTGAAGCGCGTCAGGTTGGCGTAGCCCTGCAGGGCCAGCACGCCGCCGACGAAGGCACCGCACACCATGATGATGACCAGCGACAGGGACCCGGCGTTGTAGACCTGCGCCACGATCAGTCGGAAGCGCCGCACGAAGACCCGCGGCACCTGGATCAGCAACTCCACCAGGAACAGCGTCAGTGCGCCGAACGTGCGCACGAATTCCACGAACGTGATCCAGAGCTCGCGCGGCATCGGCCTTACTCCGAATCCCTGCCGAGCAGCTGCTCTGCGTAGTCTGGCGCCGCGAAATGGAAGGCCACAGGGCCATCCGCCATGCCGTGCATGAACTGGCGCACGAGTTCCGAGCTGGCCCGGTTCAACTCGTCCGGGCTGCCCGACGCGGCGACCTTGCCGTCGGACAGCAAGTAGCTGCAATCCGATACGGTCGAGATCTCGTCGACGTCGTGGCTGACCAGGATGCTGGAAATGCCCAGCGCGTCGTTCATCCGGCGGACGAGACGCACGATCACGCCCATGGAGATCGGGTCGAGACCGACGAAGGGCTCGTCGTAGATCAGGATATCCGGGTCCGTGGCCATTGCGCGCGCCAGCGCGACGCGGCGCGCCATGCCGCCCGAAAGCTCCCCCGGCATCATGTCGGCGGCGCCGCGCAACCCGACCGCGTGCAGCTTGGTCAGTACGACATGCCGGATCAACCGGTTCGACAGGTTCGTGTGTTCCCGCAACGGGAACGCGACGTTCTCGAAAACTGACAGATCGGTCAACAAGGCGCCGTTCTGGAACAGCATCCCGAAGCGCTTCCGCAACTTGTACAGCTCCGCCTTGTTGAGATTCGCGATGTCGACGCCGTCGACGACGATGGTTCCGTGGTCCGGCCGCAGTTGTCGCGTGATGAGCCGCAGCAGCGTCGTCTTGCCGGTGCCGCTCGGACCCATGATCGCCGTGACCTGCCCGCGCTTGATATCGACGTTCAGACCGTCAAAAATTTTTCGCGCCCCGCGCGAAAAGTGCAGGTCGCGAATCTCGACGATGTTGTCACGGGGGGCGTTCATTTCGCGGCGTAGCATAGCAGACCGTTCCTGAATGCAGCATAAGCGCTGGCATCCGGATTTAAACAGGACTAAAATAGTCCCCATTCTGTTCGACCCGCCGGACTTCCGTGCTACGCATCAGCAAACTGACCGACTACGGCACCGTGGTTCTCGCCCACCTCGCGGCCGAGCCGGGCACCGTCGTATCCGCCGCCGACGTCGCGGATGCGACCGGCATCGCGCTGCCCACGGTGAGCAAGCTGCTGAAGTCGCTCGCGCGCGCCGGGCTCGTCAACTCGACGC
>JGI12291J13898_1000232_pt1 | contig 18927 bp, 20 predicted proteins | sample TtaePargueraPR_4_FD_13898 | JGI IMG/M metagenome (IMG submission 13898) | reverse complement strand
GGCGGCGTGTCGAAGGCCTCGATGACGTTGATGTCGCCACTGCCCAGGCTGGAGGCCGAAACGCCCATACCCATGCTGGCGAATGCGTCCCAGAGCAGGCACTGGCCCGCGCCGGCCTGGAAATCGAGGTCTGCCACCAGGATGGCGTCACGCATGTCCAGGAAGTCCGGGAAATCCGGCGCGCCCTTCAGGCCGTCGACCACCAGTTGGTGGAACATGGTGCGCGCGGCGTTGTAGCCGAACTTCTTCACGAAGCTGGTGTAGGCAATCCACAGCGTGTTGGCCCAGATCTCGCCGGCGTCGTGCTCCTCGGCGCGGCAGGGCCCTTGCGAAATGGTCGTGTTGGGCGGCTCACACTGGAACTGGAAGCTGCACATGGCCACGTCGCAGGTATTGCCGTCACCGCAATCGTCGTCGGTGCCGCACGACATGGTGTCGTCGTTGCTGCACACCCGGACGTTACAGAAGGAGCCGTCGACAATGTCGGCGAAGCGGCGCGTGAACACGCCGGGGTCGGTGCTGTAGAACTCGCGACGGATGGTGCCGTCGGGGTTGCCGCCGAACCAGCCACCAATGCCGTACTGGCCGTCCAGTTCGTCGCCGGCCTCGGCATAGATGGTCAGGCCGAACAGGTCGGAAAAGCCCTCGTTCATGCCTGAACCCTGCGAGACGTTGACGTTACCTTCCAGCAGGCGGCCCACCAGCAGGTGGCCGAACTCGTGCGCGACCACGGAGTTGTCAAAGCCCGAATCACGGATTCCGCAGACCAGGAACCGCGAGACCGGCGAGTTGCCATCCGTGTCCGCGCGCATGAAGGCGTTACAGCTGTCCGCGTCGGCCGGGTCGGCCGGCGTGGAGTTGTCCTGCGCATCGACGATGATCGGGTCGCCGTCGTTGCCGCCCAGTCCAAAGTTGTCGACCTGGGCGTTGCCGGCAGCCTCGTCAAAGCCGTACGAATACCAGAAGTTGTGCAGGCGGTTGTACCAGTAGAACAGGTTCACCACCGAGGCATTGATATAGGTATTCGGCTGCTGCGTCAGGTCGACGTCAAACGCCGGGCTGACACTGTAGTCGCCGGTCGGATCGGTGGTCACGACCTGCGGCATGCCGTCGCCGAAACGATCGTCGCGCGCGGTGACGTTGTTGCTCACCGTGCGGCTGTAATCCGCCTCGCCGCTCCCGTTCCACCAGTCGGCATGATCATCGTCGTGGGAGAAAAAATCTTCGCCGTCGAACGGGACCAGTTGCCTCGGGTCGGCGCCGTCAGGGTCCGAACCGGGCGTCATACCGGAACTGGTGCCCGATGGCGTGCCCGGGTCCGGGCTGTCACTGGTATACGCCAGGCCAACGGCGGTCTGGTGTGCGTACGCCGTAAGGTTCTGGCGCCACAGGACGCGGCCGTCGAAAGCGTCAACCAGGCTGCGATAGGCGTTGGGACTGTCCGCGTCGCCGGTCACCACGTTCCACGCCAGCCGCAACTCGGTGGCGCTTAACGGGAACCAGACCAGGCCATGCTCGCGGCTGAACTCAAGGTTTTCGAGCCGCGCGGCCACGCTGGCCAACGCGATGGCCTCGTCCGCCGGCACCAGTGGAACGGTGCCGTTGACGATCTTCTCCGCCCCGGCGATGGGCTCACCGGAGACGCTCCGAATCTCGCCCTTCGGGCTGATCGTGAACTTCAGGCGACCACCGAACACGTCAATGCCTGCCACCTGCTGCTGCAGGGTCACGTAGCTGGCGCCGGAAGCACTGGAATCCAGTTCCCGGGACACCTTCATGGCATTGATGTCCGCCGCTTCCAGCCCGAACAGCGAAGCGTTGGCCCCCAGGAATCCGAACGCCACCGCCTGTGGCGACTGGCCACTGGGGCCCGTCAGCGCACCGGTTGTGGTGGCGATGCGGCTGGGTGCGCCGGTGAGCGCGCTCCAGCGTACCCGCACCCCGGGCGCTGCACGCTCCAGGTCGGCCATCGCGCGGGACTGGGCCAGTGGCACCGCATTGAGCAGCTGCCGCGCGGCCAGGCCGGACACCAGGCCACTGTCGGCCCGCATGTCGATGTCGTGTACCGGTGTGTACGCGCCCCCGGGTTTATCCTGGGCGCCGGCGGTCGCGCACACGAGCGCCGCCACGCAGGCCGACAACACGCGGTCGCGGGCCTTGAACTTCAGTTGATCAATCATGACTCCCTCCTTCCAGTGAAATGCTTCTGGCTTTGAAGGGGCGCGAGTACGGATACCGTTCAGACTCGCTGGCACGGGGCCGTGAAGAGGTTTGGCTTGGTTGGTATCGGCCCGAAGGTGCACCCGAAATATAGGAGAGGACCCGCGGTTTTGCCATGTCGACTTGTCGCAGGCGTTCAGCGCTCGCGCGAAGGTGACGGGCCGGCGAGCCCCATGAACACCAGCAGGGCCCGGTCGAGTTGCACCATCACCCCTGTGCCCAGGTCACCGATTGGCCTGCCCAGTTTTTCCCGGCTGACCGTGGTGACCTTGTCCACCATGATGTGACAGGTCTGCCGAAGCCCGTTGGTTTCATCCGGCTCAACCTTGATCGAAGCAGGGGCGCCTCGAGTGATTGCGTTGTGAAGGCACACACGGTGACCGAACGTGTCGCGTCAAAACGGTCGTCCTGGACGATCACCGCGGGCCTTGGCTTACCCGTGTCGTTCCGCCCGCCGGATACCGTCCAGATTTCCCCACGCCTCATTCATCTTCCCAGTCGGTCACCGCGTCGATAAACGCCTGGTCTTCCGGCTCGGACGCCAACTGCGCCACGGCCAGCGACTGCGCGTGCGCCTGCGCCATGAAGGTCGACGAACGAACATCCGGCACCCAGACCTGGATCGGCCTCAGGCCCTGCTCACGCAGTCGCGCGCGGTGCTTGCGCACCCGGTCACGGGACGATTCTCCACGGGTAGAAACAGGCATGTCAGTCCAAAGGTCAATGCGTTACATGTAACATAGCACAGCGTGCTCACACACGCGATCGGCAATTCACCCGTTAAGCTGTCAGCCAATTGCTATACTGCCGCCGCGGCACGTCGAAGGCCGCACGCGGGGGCGACTGGCGCCGCAGGCGAGCCCCCGCCCGCACAATGGAGTAAAGCTTGCAGAACATCGCCGACTTCACCGGCTACCCGCTGTCCCCGGCCTTAACGCGCAGGGTGCTGCGTTACCTGAACGGTTTCCGCCTGTTCGTGGCCATGGCGCTGGCCGCCGCGTTTTTTACCGGCGCGCTGGTGCAGGGCATCAACTTCACCAACACCACGCTGGCCGCCGCCGTGCTGCTGGTCTACTTCGCCTTCAGCGTGGTGTTCATCCTGCACCGCCCGCAGGACGAGCAGGCGGTGCGCGAAATGGCGCTGCAGTCGCTGCTGATGGACGTGCTGCTGATCGCGCTGCTGCTGAACACCTTCGACGGCCTGGCCGTGCTGCTGGTATTCACCGGCGCCGCCGCCGGCATCGTGCTGCCGCTGCGCCTGGCGCTGCTGGTGGCGGGCCTGGCCTCGCTGGCCATCCTCTCCGGCCCCACCATCGCCGCGCTGGACGGCCGCGACAACGTCGACGCTTTCGTCGCCGGCGGCCTGTTCGGCATCATCCTGTTCGTCATCACCCTGCTGACCCACGTGCTGGCCAACTGGGCGCGCGAGTTCCGCCTGATTGCCGAGCAGCAGCTGATGACGCTCACCCGGCTGGAGCAGATCAACGAGCTGGTCATCCGCCGCCTGCGCTCGGGCGTGCTGGCCGTGGGCCCCGACGGCCATATCAAGATGATGAACGAGAGCGCGTGGTTCCTGCTGGGCAGCCCGCCGGCGGCGCGGCGCGCGCTGGAGGAAATATCGCCGGAGCTGAAACGCGCCCTGGACGAATGGCTGGGCGACCCGCGGCTGGAGCCGGAAACCCTGAACCTGAACGCCAGCCAGGCCCAGGTGGTACCCAAGTTCGTCGGCGTGCCGGCCGGCAACGAGGTCTCGGTGGTGGTGTTCCTGGAAGACAACGACGTGGTCAGCCAGCGCGCACTGGAAATGTCGTCCGTCAGCCTGGCGCGGCTGTCCACCAGCATCGCCCACGAGGTGCGCAACCCGCTCAGCGCCATCAGCCACGCCGCCCAGCTGCTGGAAGAAGACGAGGACCTGGCCGAGGACCAGTCGAAGCTGGTGACCATCATCCGCAACAACGTCAAGCGCACCAACGGCATCATCGAGAACATCCTGCAGATGTCGCGGCGCGAGAAGAGCCAGCACGAGATCTTCCCGATCGCGCCCTGGCTGGCCGAGCTGCGCGACGAATTCAATACGGCGCACCCCGATTACCCCTTCCGCCTGGAACTGCCCCGCGGCGCGGACGGCGAAACCGCCGCAGACGTGGAGCGACTGGCCGTGATGTTCGATCGCAGCCAGCTGCACCAGGTGCTGTGGAAACTGATGGAAAACGCCCTGCAGCACCTGGGCGACAACCGCCACCGCCCGGAACTGGTGCTGCGCCTGGGCCACGAGAAGGATTCGGGCTTCTGCAAGGTCAGCGTCGAGGACAACGGCGACGGCATCCCCGAAGAAAAGATGGTCGACATCTTCCAGCCCTTCTACACCACCCGCAAGGAAGGCTCGGGCTTAGGGCTGTACATCGCCCGGCAGCTGGTGGAAGCCAACCAGGCCGAACTCACGGTTGACTCCAGCCCCGGCGAGCGCACACGCTTCCACGTGCGCATGACGCTGGCCGGCGGCGGCGCCCGCATCATCGACCTCGACGCATTCAGGGAGACCCCATGATCGACAACCAGCATGTCCTCATCATTGACGACGAGCCCGACATCCGGGACCTGCTGGTGATGACGCTGGAACGCATGGGCCTGCGCGTCACCGCCGCGGCCGACCTGGCCGAAGCCCGCCGAGCGCTGGGCGGCCACGATTTCAGCTTCTGCCTGACCGACATGAAACTGCCCGACGGCAACGGCCTGGACCTGGTCCAGCAAATCGGCCGCGACCACCCGGAGCTGCCGGTGGCCGTGATCACCGCGCACGGCCGCGTGGAAGACGCCGTCCAGGCCCTGAAACTGGGCGCATTCGATTTCGTCAGCAAGCCCGTCGACTTAGGCATGCTGAGAAGGCTGGTGAACACCGCGCTGAAACTGCGCGCCGGCGACGATCGCGCCAGCGCCGAGGCGGATGACGGCGACAGCAGCGCGGGCTCCGGCCAGGACGCCCCGGCCCGCCCGCCTGAAGCGGAGGGCGACCTGGCGCGCCTGATCGGCACCTCGCAGGCCATCCAGAAATGCCGCGCCATGATCCGCAAGCTGTCCCGCAGCCAGGCCCCGGTGCTGATCTCCGGCCCCAGCGGTTCCGGCAAGGAGCTGGGCGCAAGGCTGATCCACGACCTGGGCCCGCGCGCCGGCGAACCGTTCGTGCCCGTCAACTGCGGCGCCATCCCCACCGAGCTGATGGAAAGCGAGTTCTTCGGCCACAGGAAAGGCAGCTTCACCGGCGCCGCCGCCGACAAGGAAGGCCTGTTCCAGGCCGCCGACGGCGGCACCCTGCTGCTGGACGAGGTCGCCGACCTGCCCCTGCACATGCAGGTAAAACTGCTGCGCGCCATCCAGGAAAAAGCCGTCCGCCCCATCGGCGCGCGCGAGGAAGTGGGCGTGGACGTGCGGATCGTTTCAGCCACCCACCAGGCCCTCAAACCACTGGTGGAGGACGGCAAGTTCCGCAGCGATCTCTACTTCCGCCTGAACGTCATCGAGCTGCACATGCCCAGCCTGGCCGAGCGACCCGAGGACATCCCGCTGCTGGCCGAACATTTCCTGGGCGACATCACCGCCGAGTGGGACACAAAAGCCCCGTCCATCTCGCCGGCGGCCATGGAAACCCTGCAGCAGCACGACTTCAGCGGTAACGTCCGCGAGCTGATCAACATCCTGCAGCGCGCGGTGACCATGTGTGAAGGCACCGAGATCGGCCCCGACGACCTGATGCTGGAGCAGTTCGACGACCCCCACCTGGGGGGAAACGGCCACGGCCAGAACGGCGACGCCCCCCTGCCCGGCCTGGACGACGACCAGTCACTCGACACCTACATGGAAGACATCGAGAAACAGATGCTGGAAGAGGCGCTGAAGAAGGCCCGCTACAACAAAACGCGGGCGGCCGATGCGCTGGGGATCAGTTTTCGGTCGTTGCGGTACAAGCTCAAGAAATACGGAATAGATTAATGAAGGGGTCGGAGTAAAGTGCCAGGGTAAAAATTACCCTGGCACTTTACTCCGACCCCGTCGCTCACCCTTCGCGCAGCGCGTTCAGAACCGCCTGCGGATCCCTGGCGAGCACGTTCAGCAGCACCCGTGCCGGACCGCGGGGCTGGCGATCCCCACGTTCCCAGTGACGCAAGGTCCCCAGGCTGATGCCAAACGACGTGGCGAATTCACTTTGGGACATACTGACATTACGACGGATCGCCTTTACATCCAGTGGACCAACCTCGTGCACCCTTGCCTTGACGACTTTTCCCCGGGCATGGTCGATCGCCTGCTCCAGCCCTGCCTTGATACTCTCGAATGCTTCACTCATTTTCAGTCTTCCCAAGCCTGAATCAAAAACCTGACCAGTTTCGCAAGTTCATTTCGCTCTGCCTTACTTAAATTGCCCTTCTCGCCCTTGCCAAAAAGGGTCAGCAAGTAAAGCGGAAGCTGATCATTATGAAAGTAATAGACAACCCTAATGCCGCCACTCTTACCTGTCCCGTCGCGTTTCCATCGTAGTTTTCTGACGCCACCGGCCCCTTTCAAAAGGACACCCTTTTTGGGGTTAGCCGCCAAGTGTGCGAACAATTCACCCCGTTGCTCCGGGGAAAGAAGTTTGTCGACACGACTGATGAATTCCGGCATCTCCGTTATGGTAAGTAATTTCACAGCTATACGCCATTGGATTAGTGCCCAAAAATGTTCGCACTTCTCCGATGAGTCGAGATACGGCAAAACTCTGCTAAAACGCGTAGGAAATGACTGTGACGACCAGCGATTGGCGCACTGAAGTCTGTCCAACGAGGAAAATACGTTCCCCCAAACACGCGGTCACGACTCGAGGAGATTGCGCTTTATGAAAGCCAAAGACTTTGAAGAGAAATTCGACGCGGGAGAGGAAGACATCATCGACGATCTGGACCTGTCGACGGCCCGCCGCCCTGCGCGAACGCATAGGCACACGCCCGCCATGACATCCGATTGACGTACAGAAACACGTACAGGTAGGATGGCCACATGAAAACCATCACCTACACCGACCTGCGCCAACAGCTGGCCAGCGCCATGGACCAGGTCAACGAAGACCACGCGCCGCTCTACATCACGCGCCAGAAGGGCAAAGGCGCCGTTCTGCTTTCGGCCGAGGACTATGCATCGCTGGAAGAAACGCTGTACCTGGCTTCCAGCCCGAGAAACGCGGAACGCCTGAACCAAGCCATCGAAGGTCTGCGCCAGGGCGAAGGCCAACCCCGGGAACTGGCTGACTGATCCCGCCAGGTGGAGATCTGCTTCCATCCACTGGCCTGGCAGGACTGCCAGCACTGGCATAAAACGGACCGCAAAAAGCTAAAACGCATCAATGAGTTGATCCGCGACATCGTGCGCGAACCGCACCAGGGCCCGGGCAAACCCGAACCACTCCGCGGTAACTGGTCCGGGTACTGGTCCCGTCGTATCGACCGCGAACACCGCCTTGTCTACACCGTGGAAAGGGACAGGCTGTTGATCGCGCAATGTCGGTATCACTACTGAACCTGAACCTGTCCAAAATGGAGCCACCTCGAAGATCACGGCGCCGATTGCTACATTTGTGGTAAATTACCACACTACAAACGCTACCAAACCCGAGGAAGCCACCATGGCCACCAACAGCATCCGCCTGGACGAGAAACTGGTGGAACGCGCCACCATCATGGGAAAGGCGCTGAACCGCACGCCGCCAAAGCAGATCGAGCACTGGGCGAAGATCGGCGAGATCATGGAAGACAACCCGGACCTGCCCTACGAGTTCGTCCGCCAGGCCATCATCGCCCAGGCCGAACGCGACGCCGGCAAGCTGGAAACCTACGAATTTGGCTAACGTCAGCCAGGTTCTGCAGACCCCCTCGTTTCGCAAAGCGGCAAAGAAACTCAACGCCCGGCAGAAGAAGGACCTGGATACCGCGGTCAGAACCTTGATGGCCCAACCGGAAATCGGCGAACGTAAACGTGGGGACCTGGCGTTCCTACGCGTCTACAAATTCAAAATGAACAAGCAACAAACGCTGCTGGGCTACAGTTTCAATGACGACAAACTGGTCCTGGAGCTCATGGCACTGGGCTCACATGAGTACTTCTACCGGGACATCAAGCGGTAACAAATCGGCGCAAGGCCGCACATGTCACCCGACGGCGCGACTACCCCACGCCTCCGCGAAACCAACGCCGGATATGGAGGTCAGGAGGTCGATACGATTGGGAGGATGCCCCAGTTGCAAGATCCGATCGGGTTCAGTCAGGTCGCCTGTGCGCAGCTTCAGATCCCCGAATCCGAACGCCTCCAGTGCCTGCAATACGCGCTCCACGTTTTCGGGTGTCGTCCGAATGAATACGTCTATGTCACCGGTAAAGCGCGGGTATCCATGGAATGCGACCGCGTGGCCGCCAACAACGAGGTACTCAACTTTCGTTGAGTTGAGTAAATCGATGAACTCGCTCAAATCGCTCTGCAGCCTGGCCAAGGGAGCTCCGGTACCGTTCAATCAGCTCAAGAAGTATATCGACCCGTTCCCGGGGCGAGAGCAAAGCGTAGTACTCCTCATCCGCCCGCTCCGCGTCCGGAAAACCGTGAAAAACCTGTGCCACGCGTTTCATCGTGTGCCAGTTTACCACCTCGGACACGAAACGACTGACGCACCGAACGCGCATCACCGCCGCTTCCGGCTCTCCGCCACATCCTCCGCAAGCATAGCCTTTGTCGACCGCTCCAGGTTGGACATGCTCACGGGGCACGTCGAGCATCACTCACGACGAACTGGTCCCCCGCGCCCAGCCCGTAACATGTTTAGAAATTCAGACTTCACACGCCTGAACAAACCCGGTGGAATGAATCCAAAGGCATAAGTGCCCCGTGGCTGGCCCGGTATGGGTGAAAGTCCGGCGTTCGGCCAGGAATCAACATTATGCTCAGAGACGATGATCCAGCTGGGCATGTCATCAAGCCCCAAATGCAACTTCACCTTCGCAGGAATCTCGATGCCCACTGAATCCCCGGTTGGCGGCCGGTGCGTTATTGGGAGAATGACCACTTGTTGTGCGAGCGTTGGCAGATCAACCGCCGCAACAAGACAGGCAGGGCGGTCCTTACCCTGGACACGACCGGCCCGTTCCTCGTGGGACCAAAGATAGTCGTATCGAAAAACCAGGCCGGGCCTGGGTTCTGGCAAGGCCATCAAATTGCTCAATCAAGAAGCTCATCCAGTGAATCGTGTTCCGGGTCCATTTCCGCGCGCTCAACGGCAGCGGCGACAACGGCCGGGGCATCCGCCGTTCGATGAACGCGCTGGGCCGCCGCTTTCAACCAGTCGTACTGCTCAGCGGACAGCAAGACGAACTCGCGCCGCCCATGGCGCGTAATCTCCACCGGCTCACGTTGCGCCTGGTGCTGGAAGTACCCGAACTTTCGCTGGAACTGTAGTGCAGTCGTTCTGGCCATAAGGACAACTCGCCGCTTAAAAAACGTAATATACGTATTATACATAGCCGTAGCGACCTCACCTTTTCCAACCCGAAAATTCTCCCATCACGCAAACAGAACGAATACATCAAAACCTCCCAAAAACGTGTAGGAAAATATCGTTTGACGCACAGAAACCCGCACCCAGAGAATGTCGCACATGAATGCCAAGGACCTGCTCGCCCAATACCAAACCACCCGCGCCCACACCGAGGCCCTGGCCGCCCCGCTGAGCGCGGAGGACCAGATGATCCAGTCCATGCCGGACGCCAGCCCCACCAAGTGGCACCTGGGCCACACCACGTGGTTCTTCGAAACGTTCATATTGTGCGAGCACCAACCCGGCCACAAAGAATTCGACCCCGCCCACCGCACGCTCTTCAACAGCTACTACAACGGCATCGGCGAACAGTACCCGCGGCCAAAACGCGGCATGATGTCGAGACCGCCGCTGCAAAGGGTGATGGAATGGCGCCACCACACCGACCAGGCCATCGAACACCTGCTCACCCACGCCACCGAAGCCCAGCTGGCCACGATCGCCCCCCTGCTGACCCTGGGTATTCACCATGAACAGCAACACCAGGAACTGCTGCTGACCGATATCAAACATGGCCTGTGGCAAAACCCCACCTGGCCCGCCCTGTTCCCGGCCACCGACACCCCGCCCCGGGACGCGGCGGACACAACCCACAACAACGACAGCGCCCACCACTGGCAACCCCTGGATGAGGGCGACTACACCATCGGCCACGACGACCACGCCCCGAACGCGCAAGGCTTCGCCTTCGACAACGAACGCCCCGCGCACACGGTGCGCCTGCAGGCCGCCGAACTCGCCCCCCACCCCGTGACCAATAAGGAGTGGCAGCAATTCATGGACGAAGGCGGCTACCAAGACCCCCTGCACTGGCTCTCCGACGGCTGGGCCTGGCGAACACGGGAAGGCATCGAAGCCCCCCTCTACTGGCGAAAGACAAAGGAAGGCCACTGGCACTACTTCACCCTGCGAGGCGACAAACCCGTCGACCCCACCGAGCCCGTCACCCACATCAGCTACTACGAAGCCGACGCCTACGCCCGCTGGCGCGGCGCAAGACTGCCCACCGAATTCGAATGGGAAGCCACAAAGCCAGAAAACGTCGCCAACTGGGAATGGACCGCCAGCGCATACGCCCCCTACCCCGGCTTCCACCCCGCCAAGGGCGCCGTCGGCGAATACAACGGCAAATTCATGGTCAACCAGATGGTGCTACGCGGCCACAGCGGCGCCACCCCACCCGGCCACGCAAGACCCACCTACCGAAATTTCTTCTACCCGGATGCGCGATGGCAGTTCACCGGCCTGCGACTGGCCCGAAACAGCACCCCTACAACCCGAAAAGGGTGACAATTTTTGTCACTTTCTGACGCTCAACCGTCATGTCGCCGCATTCCGAGACCACCCCACCGCCCCCAACCCCCTGTTTAAAGCCAAAAACCCAACTTGGCCCACAACTTGCATCTAAGACCACGCATCCCATGACATCTTAGGGGTCATAAGGCGACTTGAAAGAAATCAGGCGCCGAATTTTCAACACCATTGGAGGGTAGAAAAGTGTCTAAGCAACTTCAAAAGGGTTTCACCCTTATCGAACTGATGATCGTCGTGGCGATCGTCGCCATCCTGGTCGCGCTGGCCGTGCCGGCTTACAACGACTACACCATTCGCGCCAAGGTAAGTGAATGCATTAACCAGGCCGCCCCTGCTAAGCTTGCGATCTCAGAGTTTTTCCAGTCTGAAGGCAACTTCGCCACTGCCGCAGAAGACTATGGTTTCGATTTCGCAAACAGCGAAAGCCAATACTGTAATGACCTGCAGCTTACTCCTGCCAACGGTTACATCACGGTTACCGCTGTAAACACTGGTGCGGGCACCAACATCACTGCACAGCTGCAACCTGAGACTGGTGCTGGTACTGATTACAACCCGACGAGTAACAACGGGCCAATTACATGGGACTGCGTTGGCACGATGAGCGCTGGTGAGTCTCGCTGGCTGCCTTCAACCTGCCGTGCTGGTGACTAATTATTGATTGTCGGCACATCTTTAAGCTTGATCAAAAACCCCGCCAATTGGCGGGGTTTTTGTTAGTGTTTGAATAATACTTATTTGCCCAGAGCCAATACTGCCCTAGTTTACTTCACAAAATTTCAGCAACTTTATTACTAAGACAATGATGTTCAAGTATAATTATGCCAAGGGGAATGGAGTGAGCCGCGCATGAATACGGAACTCAAGGTCTCAAGCCAATTGCGCGGATTCGCGCGGCGATTGGTTGCGGAAGGCCTCATGGAAGAACAAAATGCTCTGCAGGCTTGTGACAATGCGAGCAAAAGTGGCGTTACTGTACTGGCTTGGCTTAGCAAAGAAGGTAATCTTGATCCAGCAATGCTAGCCCAGGCGGCATCCGTTGAATACGGTGTGCCGTTATTAAATGTTAACGCAATGGACTTGGGGCAAACACCTACCAGTTTGGTGAGTGAAAGTCTGATCCACAAGCACAAGGTGCTCCCATTGTATCTGCGTGGCAATTCGATTTTTGTCGCACTTGCAGACCCCACCGACCACACAATCATTGACGAGATTTCTTTCAGTTCCGGATTTCACGTCGAACCAATTCTCGTCGCATCCGACCAATTGGAGCCAGCCATTCAGCGGGCCCTTGCTGCTGCAGATGAAGAGTTTGACGATTTTGATGCTGAAGAAGGTTTTGAAGACATTGGCTTTCAGATCGACGACGATCAAGCTGATGAAGTCGATCTTGAAAACGCGATTGATGAAACCCCAGTCGTTCGATTTATCAATAAAGTGCTCCTTGATGCAATTCGCAAAGGAGCGTCCGATATTCACTTCGAGCCCTACGAGTCCAAGTACCGAATTCGCTATCGCCTGGATGGTGTACTCAAATCCATAGCCAGCCCACCCGTGCAAATGGCCCGCCGACTCACCGCACGTCTAAAGGTGATGGCGGGACTGGATATTGCTGAAAAGCGAGTTCCTCAGGATGGGCGCATCAAACTCAACATTACTCGTACTCGGAGCATCGACTTCCGAGTCAGCACTTGCCCAACACTTTTTGGGGAAAAAGTTGTTCTTCGAATTCTTGATTCCGCCTCGACCCACCTTGGTATTGAAGGACTTGGGTTTGAAAGTGGCCAACATGACCTCTACCTGGAGTCTGTCAAAAAACCATATGGCATGATATTGGTGACCGGTCCTACCGGTTCCGGCAAGACAGTCACCCTTTACACGGCGCTCAATCTGCTGAACGATGAAGGCCGTAATATTTCAACAGTTGAAGATCCCGTAGAAATTCGTGTTCACGGTATCAATCAGGTTCAGCAGAACACTAAGCAGGGCATGACGTTTGCCAGGGCACTTCGCTCGTTCTTGCGACAAGATCCCGATGTCATAATGGTGGGTGAGATTCGTGACTTGGAAACCGCTGAAATCGGTATTAAAGCCGCTCAAACAGGTCACCTCGTATTGTCAACCCTGCATACTAACGATGCACCTCAATCCATTACACGACTAATGAATATGGGTGTTCCGAGCTATAACATCACTTCAGCTGTAAACTTGGTCATCGCACAACGCCTGATCCGAACGTTACACAAGTGCAAAACAAAAGAAGATTTACCGGAGGAGGCATTATTGCGGGCCGGGTTTAAAGAAGACGAATTAAAGGACATTGAATTGTTCAAGCCCGTTGGTTGCTCCGAATGCAACGAAGGTTATCGAGGAAGAAGTGGCATTTTCCAGGTCATGCCTTTGACTGAACCCATTCAGCAGATCATTCTCGAAGAAGGAAACTCTCTGAAGATTTCAAAACAGGCCACCAAGGAAGGTGTCCTCGATTTAAGACAATCCGCCTTACTCAAGGTCGCAAGAGGCGTCACAGACCTTGTCGAAATTAATCGTGTCACCAAGGACTAGGTTATGGCTACGATACAAGCAGAAAACACTATTTTTCTCTGGGAAGGTCGAGATAAGAGAGGCGTTCGACTTAAAGGTCAGCAAGTTGCACCTACGCCTAATCTTGTTCGTGCTGAACTACGTCGACAAGGCATTAGCCCAATTCGGGTTCGCAAAAAGCCGAAGCCCCTGTTTGGTAGCGCTGGTCGCCGTATTTCCTCCAAGGAGATCACCAACTTCAGCCGCCAGCTTGCAACCATGCTGAAATCAGGTGTGCCGCTTGTGACCGCATTCCAAATTATTGCGGGTGGTACCAAGAATCCGCGCATGCGCACGATGGTCGACAGAATTCGAGCCGACGTCGAGTCGGGTGGGAGTCTGTATGAAGCATTAAGCGCGCACCCGATTCAATTTGATGAGCTGTATACAAACCTTGTTAAAGCTGGTGAAAGTGCCGGCGTGCTCGATACGATTCTCGACGAAATCGCTTCATATAAGGAGCGTATCGAAAGCATCAAGGGAAAAATCAAGAAAGCTCTTTTCTATCCTGCAGCCGTTGTAGCAGTGGCTGTGATCGTCTCTGCGATTCTCTTGGTCTTTGTCATTCCACAATTTGAGGCAATATTCCAGAATTTCGGAGCTGACTTACCCGGTTTTACTCAATTAGTCCTCAATGTCAGTAATTTCGTTCGAAGCAATGGAGTCCTCATACTGGTAGCGCTAATTCTGGGCATAACTGCATTGGTTATGGCGAAAAAGCGCTCCTTGAAATTCGCTCACTGGCTGGACCGCGTTAGTTTACGAATTCCAGTGGTAGGCAGCATTCTTCAACAGGCGGCAATAGCTCGCTTTTGTCGTACGCTCGCCATAACATTTGCAGCAGGCGTCCCACTTGTTGAAGCACTTGGAATCGTAAACGGAGCGACAGGCAACCAGGTTTACAATGATGCTGCAGGCCGAATTCGGGAGGATGTTGCAGTTGGGCATTCCTTGCAACTTGCAATGCAGCAAACTGACGTGTTTCCCAACATGGTCATTCAAATGGCCTCCATCGGCGAAGAGGCCGGCTCGCTTGACGAGATGCTGATTAAAGTTGCTGAAGCATACGAAGAAGAAGTCAATAATGCCGTTGACGCACTGAGCAGTCTGCTCGAACCCGTAATTATTGTTTTCGTTGGCGTCGTGGTAGGCGCTATGGTCATCGCCATGTATTTGCCGATCTTTAAGATGGCCGCGGTTATCTGATTCGGCGTGTTAATCTTTCAGCCAAACGGATGGGGCTGATGTAATGATCCCTGAAGCTTTGATAATGACGCCCCTGCTCACTGCAGGGGTGTTTACTTTTGGCTTACTGATAGGCTCTTTCCTTAATGTCGTAATTGTCAGGGTTCCCCCGCGACTAGAGTATGACTGGCGTTGTCAATGCAACGATTTACTTGATTTACCTGCGACCAATCTAAAGGAAGAACAGCCGCCAGGGCTAGTTATTTCGCGTTCGCGCTGCCCTCATTGTGGTCACAGAATAACTGCGCTAGAGAACATCCCCTTAGCAAGTTATTTTTTCCTCAAGGGAAAGTGTTCTTCATGTCACGAAAAAATCTCACCCCGATACCCAATTGTTGAACTCATTACAGCCGTACTATTCCTGTTCGCATTTCTCCGATTTGGATTTTCACCACAATTGTTTGGATCACTGGCCTTAATTGCCGGCCTTATCGCATTGTCTTTCATTGATATTGACCATCAATTATTGCCAGACTGCATTACACTCCCGATGCTTTGGCTTGGATTAGTGCTGAGCTGTTTTGGGGTCTTTACCAACGCAGTTGATGCTATCGCTGGTGCCGTACTTGGCTACGGGATTCTGTGGTCAATCTATCACCTCTTCCGATTGGTAACGGGTAAGGAAGGTATGGGCTATGGTGATTTCAAGTTACTCGCGGCTCTAGGTGCTTGGTTCGGGTGGCAACTGATCCCCCTGACTATTTTATTGTCTTCGTTTGTCGGAGCATTAGTTGGAACCACCTTGATCGTAATGAAGCGAAACCCCAAAGGACAGACCATCCCATTTGGTCCTTATATCGCGATCGCGGGGATTGCGAGCCTACTCTGGGGGCACGCGATTGTTGGGGCATATCTCGAATATTCCGGGCTCTAGTATTAGCCGATCAACACAAAGCTTGTTAAGCAGTTTTGAGGAATGTGCATGCTAGTAGTGGGCCTAACGGGGGGAATTGCATCGGGGAAGTCGGTAGTTTCTGGTGAATTTGAGAAACTGGGGGTTCCTGTAATTGATACAGATATTATTGCCAAGAGGTTGGTAAAGCCTGGTGCTCCCGCCTTAGAAAGAATTGTCGATACTTTCGGAAGCGTGGTACTTGAGAAAAACGGGGAACTTAATCGCCGATTGCTCCGAGAACTAATACTCAACGACGACAGCAAGCGAAAAAAACTGGAATCGATACTCCACCCAATGATACTCGAGGAAGTACAACGCGAACTGGGAGGCCTTACCGAGAACTACTGTATCGTCGTTATTCCACTACTGGTCGAGACCGGAATACCGAATTGGATCGACACGGTTCTGGTTGTTGATTCAGATGTTGAGGTTCGAATTCAACGATTAATAGAAAGAGATAATGTTTCTCACGAGTCAGCCTGCTTGGCAATAAAAGCCCAAGCTCCCGAGTCCTACCGCCTCGCCATAGCCAATGATGTAATCAGTAACAACGGTACTATTAAAGAATTGCGTCAATCAGTAGCGCACCTTCATAAAAAATATTCTAGACAGAGTTTTGCGGATCATCGAGGCACCCATTCCCCATGAATAACAATTGGCTTTCAAACCTAAATTTAGTGCTTGAGGAGCATCGAACGAAAACCATCTTGGTGGCGGCATTATTTTGCGCCGTCATTTTATCTTTCTCCGCCAACTATACCTGGTTGAACTATGACAGTTTCTGGCTGCTTAGAACTGGCCAAGACCTGATAGAAAATGGGTTGTCTCCATGGATTGACCACTACAGCTTCACTCAAAACGGAGAACCAATCGGTGCGCCACGCTATATTTTCAGCTCAATTTACTATGGGTTTGTCAAACTATTCGGAGAGCAGGGTGGTGCCTACGCCATGCGACTCTCAGCATTTTTACTCGCGCTTGGGTTCATGTTGCTTTGGATGCGGCAGATCAATGCGCCCGCCATTGCATACCTTGTCGGACTACCCATTCTGCTAGTGGCGCTGCAACAACGGCCGCTTATCCGGCCGGAAATGCTCAGCTACACATTGATCATTATTGCGTTAATGTTTTACCAGCGAGCCAGGTTGGAATTTAGCTGGAAGAGCATCCTCCCCATTGCGGTTTTGATGATCATCTGGTCAAACTACCATTCTTCCATATTTGGATGGGTGATTTTCTTCGGGCTATTTGCAGATATTGGTTGCAGGTTGTTAACCAATAGGGCACCAGTTAAGTCCTGGGTTAACTGGTTCGCAATGGGCATGATTGTCCTGGCATGTGGCTATTTAAATCCTGACTTCCGACATGATGTCTTTGGAATGATGCGATTTCAGGAAGAATGGAAAGCACTGATCAGAGAGTACGAGCCACCAGTCAAATATTTCGAGTTTGCCTTTTTTTATGTCTATGTAGTGATGGCTTTAGTCACACTATTCATGTCCGTGCGGCAACGAAAAGTCGGCTACGTCATCTCTTTGATCATATTCCTGAAAGCTTCTACAACAACCTCAAGAATGATCTCGCCTACAGCAATTCTATGTGTGGCGATGTTCGTCCATTTGCTCGCGGATTTTTACAAGACCGCAGATCTGGCCGAGATTCCCCGGTCTGCCAAACGAATTGCAGCAGGTGTCGGCGTCATAGCAACTTCCATCATGCTCTGGCATTCCATCGAGTTAGCCCATGCATTCACAACCAAGAACATTCGACCCAAAACCCAGTATCCTGATCAAATGATCCAATATATGAAAAACAAGGGGATCAACGGGCGCTTGTTTAATGAGTACCATCTCGGCGGATACTTACTTTACAAACTCGCACCTGATAGCAAAGTTTATATTGATGGCCGAACAGGAATTCTCTACCCACTGGATTTCTCCAAGCAGTATTTCGAAGGAAAGAAAACTGCAGCAGGCATGGCAGACATTTTCAGAGAATATGATGTTGAATACGCAATCTTGGCCAACGAGGCCACAAACGCGCGAAACTTAGCCTACCTTGACTTTCAACTCGAATATTCTGATGTGGACTATTCGCTTTATAGGAATGGAACCGGCACATTCGAATCAACTGGAAGAATCTGGGCTATGCCCTACTGTTGGGATGCTTCCAATACTGATCGTTTATTTGATGAATATTCAAAACTAAATGATAAAGCGTACACTGAAAGTTATATAAAACCGCTTAGTCAGGTCATAAATGAATACCTTGGTGCGGAGTCACCAGAACAATTCCTGGAATATTTTGAAGTTGACGCGTCTACAAGTGATCCCGTAATCAGGTTTCTTGCGTATCGTGCAGTTGAAGAAAAAAAGTATGACATCGCAACTAACCTAATGGCTCATCTCGGTGAATGGGAGTTGAAAGATGTGTTGCTCGTCTCGTTCGCGAAGTACGCCCGGGGCGAGTATGAATCGGCGCTACAGCAACAAGTTAACGCAATCAGAAACCCTCCCAAGCAGGTCGAGTTCACAGATCTGGCCTTTCAATATGTGTTGCTAAAAAGAATCAGCCAGCACGTTAGGTTCGGAGAGTTTCTCGAAGGGTATCTAAACAGGCTCGAGAAATCCGTAGGCAAACAGACGTTCTTCACGCCTGATGAACCCCTGGACATCGAGGTGTTTTGTCAATTTAAGTAGTTGCCTACAAACAAGAACAAGCAGGTTAATGAACCCGTGGCCATTGAGTGAAAATCCCGTTCAATAAGCCCTACATGACCGGTCGCGAACTCCACTACATCGCGGAAGCCCACGCGCGGGGTCAACTCGCCGGCGACGGCGAGTTCACCAAGCGATGTCACCGCTGGCTGGAAGAGAGCACCGGGTGCACAAAAGCCCTTCTCACCCATTCCTGCACCGCTGCACTGGAAATGGCCGCCATCCTGGGCAACATTGGCGAGGGCGACGAAGTGATCATGCCCTCGTACACCTTTGTATCGACTGCCAACGCGTTCGTGTTACGTGGCGCCACTCCGGTATTCGTCGACATCCGCGAAGATAC
>JGI12291J13898_1000231_pt1 | contig 18955 bp, 16 predicted proteins | sample TtaePargueraPR_4_FD_13898 | JGI IMG/M metagenome (IMG submission 13898) | reverse complement strand
CCGCCCGCTGGACGAAAGTGAGAGGCCGTTCGGCAGGCCGCTGCCACTCCAGGTCAGCGGGTCGCTGTCGGGGTCGGATGCGCTTAGTTGCAACGACACCGCGTTTCCGTTCTTGCCTGATCGAGAGCCCGGGTTCGTCAGGTTCGGGGCACGGTTACCTGCCACGGTCCAGGTGAAGGTTTTGGCGTTGGTGCCACCTTTGCCATCGTTGGCGGTGACCGTGACCGAGTACGGGCTGCCACTCATCGCGCCGGACTGGATCGTCCCGGAGATGCGGCCGCTGGAGCTGTTCACGGACAGGCCGGGTGGCAGGTTGGAACCTGCGTACGAAAGGCTTTGGCCGGGGTCGATGTCGGAGGCCGAGAGATAGAACGACACCCACTGGCCTTCGTCGTTAGAGCGGTTCGCCGGTTTCGTGAGAACTGGGGGTGTGTTCAATACCGTCCACGTAAACGACCGGCTTCCGCTGGCACCCAGCGGGTCCGTGGCGGTGACGGTGACGGTACGGTTTCCTACGGTGGCATTGACAGTGCCGCTGAACCGACGAGTACCGGCATTGAACGCGATATTGCCGGGTTGGCCGCCGGCAGTAATCGTGAGATCCCCTACGGCGTGATCCGCGTCTGATATGCCTACAGTGAACGAGGCGGTGTTGCCGTTGTAATGCTGCTTGTTGCCTGGATGGTTGACAACGGGGCTGGCATTCGTGACTTGCACCACATGCAGGTCGTCGAAACCAGCTTCGATAATGGAGTCTTTTTTCGGGCCGTCACGAGCCTCAAACCTCAACCGGATAGACTGTCCGGCAAAACGAGTCAGGTCAAAACTGGCCTGTCGCCACTCAGCGCTTCTGTTGGTCCAGTTGCCGCGCTGTTCAAGTACTCTTTCTTTGCTCCCGTTCGATTTGACCACGAACACCCTGAAGTAATCTTCCCACCTTCCGGTACTATCATGCGCCAGGTAGTAATGAAGCCGGGCCAGGCAACCGTAATTGCAGACGGGCATCGTGAACGCACCGGTTTGGGTGGTCGTTGAGCCGCCATCGACCTCCTTGATCCATGCATTGGCGCCAGAGCCACTCGCCGTCACCATCGCGTAATTTCCGCTGACCGTCAGGTTGGGCTGATAGATCACGCCGCCAGAGGAAACCTGAACCGGATTTCCACGATTCCAGCGGCCCTGGTCGCCATTCACTACCGCGTCAGTACCTTCAGGATCCCCAGTGAATCCCGCGAAACCTTCAAAATCGCGGAAATAGACGGTTTGCAGCGAGGGCTCTTCCAAATACCAATCCATATAGGCCGTCCATCCCGAACATCCAGCTTCATTGCAGGCTCTCACTCGGTAGCGATACCTGCCCGATAGAAAGGACGATGATCTGTTGAACCATCGTTGGCCATTACTGGTACCAGCGACGTCACTGTAGGTCGAACTTGTTCCATCCGGTCGAATTTCCTGCAGTTGAAAATTGTCAACCGAACTGACCTGGTCCTGAGACCACCGAATGTAGTACTTCTTGTCTGCAGGCACCCACCAGAGGCCGTATAGCGTATGCGGTTTGGGCGGTGGCGACGTCACGACTATGTCATCCGTCACCGTATAGGTTGTCGAAGCCGCAATCTTCGTGGAGGACGGGCTGTTTCCCATTCGAAGTTCAAACGTATAACTTCCAGGTTCAGTCACACTCCAGGGCTGATTGAGCATTGCAGGGTCAGTCGACGTTTTGATTTTTGTTCGACTGCCGCCTGATTTGTACATATACGCCGTCGCGTTCGGATAGTCGCCATCGGTGAACCAGTTCAATGTCACCGTGCAATTCTGGGCGGTCGCTGTCAGTTCGCAGCTGTTGCCGCCGGAAAAGCTATATTCAATACCGTGAAAGTTGGCACGTTTGGAGAGCGAGGCAGGCGTCCCGCTGGAACCTAGGCTTAGTGAACCGGACGCGATCGAAGAACCGGGCAACGTGAAACTGGCCCAGAAACGCATCGTATTGTCACCCTGGTAATAGCGACGGGAATTGCGGTTGGACGAGGTCGCTGTTTGCGATGAAACGCATCCAGAATCGTGCCAGACGAACGAGGGAGAACCGATCGAATTGGGTTGCCTCCCCCGGTTCAGGTACCTCAGGCAGTAGTTGGTATTGCTTGCGACAGGCTCGCCACTACTGGAACCCAGCACCCAAACGGGGTCGCCCTTATTGTCCTCAAAATGACATACAGCCCTTCTGCGGTGTGCCCGAGATCGTTGACGACAAAGGGGTTGCTTCCAACGTTACCACCCCAAAGTCCGCCCAGGTACGTGCTATTGGTGACGTCGGACGGTGATGAGGCCGTAAGCGTCTGCAGATCGAAAGAACCGCTCAGTGTCTGGCCCTTGAGGAAGGTCACATTCGACCAGTTCAGCTGGGCCTGAGTGTTGTTACTCCCGAAGGATATGCTGGCGTTGCCGATCTGCGACTGGTTGCCGTTTCGAGTGACATAGATACCGCCGCTATAGGCGTTGCTGCCTGTCTTGACGCCTTTGAAAATGACGACGACCGGTCGATAGTTCGTATAGCGAGGCGGGCAGCTCGGGCAGTCCACCGGGTCCTCTTCAATTTTCGTCTTGGCTTCGAAGGTGTACCAGATTCCATACAGGTCGTAGGCATAGCCGTGGTTGGCGCTACCCTCTGGCAACGCGAGGCGGTTCGCCCAGTAGAGGCTCCAGCCCTGGCCACTATAGTCAGGGTCGTACCACAAACCCGGTCGCAGATCGTCGGGGCCACCGGGTTCGGCCACCATGCTGTTAATTTCAGGCACCGCTTCGTCATCGAACAATGCGGCTTCAACACTCTCGGGAATGTTTAGTTTCAGCGTTTTTGAGAACTCTCCACACAACGGATCACTTTCAATGGAACGCACGCAACCCGCGACCCTGAACTCATGCCGGCCCGGCTGAGTCCGGTAGAGAACCAACTCATTTTCAGCAATATAGCTGGTCTCCACGACGTCATTGTAGGTTTCCTCAAGCCGGTAAAACTCAGCGTATTCGGTTTCTTCGTCCAGCAGCCAGGCCAGCGCCATATAACCGTTCTCGGACTCAATATTCCGCGACCCCACCCATTCCGGTTCATTCGGAACCACCAGCGGCTCAGCTTTCACATCGCCCGCAGAAAGCAGCAATACCCATCCGCAAGCCTGGAGACTTGTTAGGAGGACACGATTCATAAGCGTTGATTTCATATTCTTGTTTTCCCTGCAATCACCTGATCCGAAGACGCAGGTCCGGAGTGCATCCGGCCGGACGGATGCGCTGGAGTGTTTCTATGAGGCTCGTTCTGGATGGAAACGGGTGCGAAGAACTGGTGGCTTCTGGTCGAATTGCCCAAACCAGTCTGTGGACAAGCTACTGCGATAGACTGGTGTTCCATGACCGTGGTTCTCGTGAGCACCCATCCTTGGGCTTTAAGGGAGTTAAGTCCAAACGTTCGAACCACACAACGACAGAACGGAAATTAGTTATGACGAAACGGAATTTCGTTACTTTTCAGGGGGAAGATCTGCCGGCGAATCTTAGGGCCAAAGCTGAGCAGGAGAATCTTGAGTTTCTCGAGAGCTTTGTAGTCGATATGATCCCAGTACTGTGGGAACACGAGGCGACCATTCTGCAGGCTCAGATTTCCACCTTGATTTTGTGTGGGCAATTGAGGGGACGATCCCCAACGGTCTCCGAGCTTACCCGTGAGCTGGGACGTTCAAGAAGCAGTGTTCAGCATTCCGTCGAGAAATTAATTGATCGGGGGCGTGTGGCATCGACGGTTGACCCGGAAGACGGGCGCCGAAGGATACTCTCGATACCCATGAGCATGGCCAATGAAATCGGTGCAATTGAAGAGCTTTTCATGAAGTTCCGACTGAAAGCCTATCGACGACTTAAGGGAATCCTGGATCAGTTAGAAGCTTAACTGAACCAGATTCGGTCGGTGGAACTGCCCTGCTGGCGGCACCGCAACTAAGCCTTTAGATTCAAACCGGTGTTCTCGAAATCGCTTTGTGGGTACAAATAAAGGTACAGGCATGATCGGCGACGCGTTTTTTTGATTTGAGTAGCGTCATATGCGAAACATAAAGACTGCGGTAGTGATGGGGACCCTGCTTCCGGCGCGTAGACTCCCTAGAAGACTAAATCACAGAAGCTGCACCCGGTAAACCACAAGCTCGGAATTGCGGCATAGCACGGCCGTTCCGCCAGTCAAACGCATTGTGCGCGCAAGACCCGAGGAGACTAAGAGTGGAGGGTCAAACGACTAAGTCGTGAGTTGAGTCGAGGGCCAGCCTAAGTCGCGGGCAATTTGAGGCGCAGTCAGAGGTAACTGGAAACGTCGGCGAACTGATGAGGCAAGCCATCGTCGCCCGCTTAATATCACACCTCCAAGCTAGGTATATTGAACTATATCAATGTACTGTTATTTCAGTATAAATCCCATGTCAGCGCCGAAGAAATTTAATTACGACAACTAGCGCGGGGAACCCGGAAACCCGTGTTAAAAAGTGCGCTCCGGTGGACGATGTCTACCAATATTGACCCAAGGAGTGAACTTTGAACAAAGCCTTCGATAACGATAAATGCTTGGGCACCGGAGGTCTTCCGGAAGCTCAACGCAACTCTCTCACCATTGACGAGTTAGCCCACCGCTGGAGTTGCTCTCACCAGACGGTTCGTCGGAGGATCAAAGACGGAAAGATCAGGAGCTTTCGGATTGGCTGGCGCCACCTGGTTCCCTTAGCCGAAATCGAGCGCATTGAGATGGGAGAGCACGCATGATTCACCGTGTAGCGGTACATATCGATGGCATGCCAATTGGTTTCCTGGTATGGGATGAACAGCGGCAACAGGCCTGGTTCGAAACCAATCTTGAAGCTTTGTCTGTTCTTGGATACTTCGCTTGGTCAACCCTCTCAGAAGCGCAGGCCATTATCAGCCAATACGCTTACGAAGCTGGCATCAACGCACGGGGGGCATTCTGATGGCTGAAACGAACCCAGTTGCCAAGATTGCCGGTAAGGGCAGGACGGCCTCTTTACGCGATCACATTAACGCGAAATGTGCTGAGTGCATGGGTTGCACCCCTGAAGCCATTTCGCGCGGTTTTAGGGGCGATATCACGGCCTGCACGGCCAAGTTATGTCCGTTGTGGCCGGTGAGGCCGTACCAGAAATTAACGAGCCCCAATACACAGGGTGCAAATGGGTTGAAATTGAAGAATGCGGCGTAAGAAAGAGTTTGAGCCAGAAAAGCCAGGGGACCGTTGGGAATGGGTGCGCCTGGTGACAGCCAAAAAGGGACTCACGCCCTCCACCGCTCTTGTTTTGCATGAATTGGCATTCTGCTGGAACAGGTATACGGAAGTCGCTTTTCCTTCTCAGAAGAAAATTTCGGAAATGACAGGACTTAGCTTGTCTTCCGTGAAGCGTGCTGTCGCAACATTGGAGCGAGAGTCAATTATCGAGGTAACTAAAGGCGACTACGGTTCATCGCGCTCAAATAGCTATTGGCTTGATTTTTACTCGCCAAATGTACTCAACGCCGCGCCAGAACCTGGGCCTTACTAAACTTGGCGTCAAACGCACATGCGTTAAACGCAAAGGCTCAAATTGAGCCATTGCCCAGGGTCAGAATGACACCTGACCCAGGCTCAGAATGAGCCCCTAACAAGGGACTATCTAACTAAGGGAATTAGTAACACGACTGTCGGGTGTTGCTGACGGATTCGACTGCGTGACTGCCCGTCAACCATGAGACTTTTTCCACGCCCTTACGCGCGCGCGAAGCAAGAGGATTATTTGTGAAAAAAATCGGACGACCATCCAAATACCAGTCAGCCTACTGCGAAATGCTGGTCGCGTATTTCAGCAAACCCGCCCATAGGACCTTGGTCAGGGTGGATCCGAGGACTGGCCTGGAAAAAGAAACCTACGTCGCCAATCCGTTACCTACGCTCATCAGGTTCGCCAAGTCGATCGGCGTGGATGTATCAACCCTCAACAACTGGCGGAAACGGTATCCAGAATTTGCTACCGCAGTCCAGATGGCAAAGGGACTTCAAAAAGATGTCTTGATCCAAAACGGGCTGCTTCGGTTGTGGGATCCGCGATTCACCATGTTCATCGCGTTGAACAATACCGACCTGGTTAAACGCCCATCCGGTCGTTGATCAGTTCGTAGACGAAATCCACAATTTCTTCGAAGCACATGGCCTGCACCGCGCCATCAGCGCAGGATACCGAGTTGGTGTATTGGTCGAAAAGTCGCTCTGCTTCAAACTCAATCGCCTCTTTTCGCGTCGCGTCAGGATCATCGGTCTCTGGCTGAAGACCATTTGTTCCCTTTCGACCACCTCGATGGGCGACCAGAAGCCTTACGAGTTGAACTATTTCGTACTCTCGATCAGAGACACCCTCATCATCACCTTTGACCGCTGCTTGCACGGTAGCGGTGAGTAACTGCTGAACCAGCTCGACAGGAGACTCCGGAAGGCCGTCAATGGATTCAACCCGAGACTCATTCAAATCTATACTCACAGCCTAACTCCCGAGTAAATCGTTATTCGAAACTCAAGCCATTACCGATTGATTAATCGGCGTGACGCTTGCCCGTTTGTTTGTACACTCGTCGCAGTAGCTTGCCCAGACATCCATCATTTCCCGCCGAAGCTCCAGATGGGTAGCCTTGTCGTAACGGCGACGGATCATGTTTTTGTCGAGGTGCGCCAACTGCAGTTCGACCGGATCCCCGTGATACGGCCTTGCATCGCCTTTGCGGTACTCGTTCAGAAAGGTTGATGCGGTGGAGCGGAACCCGTGCGCGGTGTGCTTCCCGACGAAGTAGCCGATACCGTTGGCGTCGGGCTTAAGCCGCTTAATCGCCATGTTCAAAGTACCCTCGCTCATCGGGTTGCGCGGACGGTAGTGACCTGGAAACACCCACCGCCTGTGGCCGTTCAATACCTGGAGCTCTTCCAGGATCTCGAGCGCCTGGGGTGACAGCGGTACAAGGTGCGGCCGCTTCCGCTTCATCTTCTCTGCGGGTATTTCCCACAGGGCGTTTTGAAAATCAAACTCGCCCCACTCTGCATGACGCAATTCACCAGGGCGAACAAACGTGAGCATCAACAAACGGAGCGCCAAATACGTTTGTCGATTCATGAATTCTTTTTCGTTATTTAGCGCATGGATCAGTTCACCTAACCTGTTAGGTGGTAACGATGGGTAATTACACTCCTTGGTCTCTTCCGGCCGGTTCTGCTTAATCCAACGCTGTGCTGGCCCAGTCGGAATGGACACGACAATCTCTTCATCCACGGCCCACTGGAACACGGTCTTGATGCGATGCAGAACGCGCTGGCATGTTTCCCAGGTCTGGTTTTTACCGATACGCCGGATGATCGACTTGATGTCAGACGCCGATACATCTTTAATCGCCAGATTCCCAATGTGCGGCAATACGTGCAGTTCGAATGACTGCCAGACAACGTCCTCGTACTTCTTGGACTGCCCGTTCCTGTCGCTCGTCCATTCTTCGTACCAGGCTTCCGTAACACTCTGGAAAGTGTTGGCGCGATCACGACGTTCAGCCGCCAATTCAGCGATCCGCTGCCTTTCACGGTCTTTGGGGCTGATGCCCTTGCGAAGATCCTGGCGAATCGTGTTCGCCTGGCGCCGCGCCTTTTCAAGGGAAAGGTCAGGAAACGTTCCCAGGCTCGCGGTTTGCGCTTTCCCCGTCACTGGATCGCTATAGCGAAATTGCCAGTATCGACGAAAGCCGTTCGATGCCCGACTGACCATCAAGGTCAGCCCACCGCCATCAGACAAACGAAGCATCCGTTTGTCGCCGGCCGGCACTGCATTTTCAACTTCTTTGGCGGTGAGCTTATTACGTGCCCTGCTCAAATTTGATGATGCCACCGAGCTCCCCTTCTTCAGGACCAGGAAATTCGGTGCTGTACGACCCGTGGACTTTTACCCAATTTTTACCCAGTTTTTTACCCACTTTTTTGGGTTTTTACCCACTTTTACAGCCGTGGACAGCACTGGACAACATTGTACACGAAATCCCCGAAACCCCGGCGCTATGCGGGTTTCATGGGCATTTCCGGGAAGTTCTGGGACTTGCTGGGAAGAGAGAGTGGTGGGCACGACTGGGATCGAACCAGTGACCCCTACCATGTCAAGGTAGTGCTCTACCGCTGAGCTACGCGCCCACTCGATTCGCGAAAGAACCTCGCGAGAGGGCGCGCAGTTTACCGTATGCGGACGTATAATGAAACCTGTTTTCAGCCCATCGCCCTGACCCGTAAACTGCCTGAATGACCGACACTTTCGTCCACCTGCACCTGCACTCCGAATACTCACTGGTGGACAGCACGCTGCGGCTGAAACCCCTGATCGCCAAGACCCGCGAAGCCGGCATGCCGGCGGTGGCGATTACCGACCAGAACAACCTGTTCGCGCTGGTGAAGTTTTACCGCCAGGCCGTGGCGGCCGGGCTGAAGCCGATCGTCGGCGCCGATGTCCTGCTGCATAACCCGGACGACCCCAAGCACCCTTGCCGCCTGGTCTTGCTGGCGCAGGACCGCGGCGGCTACCTGAACCTTTGTCGCCTGCTGAGCCTGGGCTACCTTGAAGGCCAGGAACAGGGCATTCCGTACCTCACCCGCGAGTGGGTCGGCGCGCATGCCGAGGGGCTGATCGCGCTGTCCGCCGCCCGCGAGGGCGATATCGGCATGGCGCTGCTGGCCAATCATCCCAAGCGTGCGCGCACCCTGGCCGCCGGCTGGGCGCGTGACTTCCCGGACCGCTTTTATATCGAGGTGCAGCGCACCGGCCGTGAAGGCGAGAAGCTGTACGAACCGCTGGCGCTGGAACTGGCCGCGGAGCTGGCGTTGCCGGTGGTGGCGACCAACGACGTCCGCTTCCTCGACCAGGCTGATTTCGAATCGCACGAGGCCAGGGTCTGTATCCGCGAAGGACGTCTGCTGGCGGACAAGCGCCGGGAAACCCGTTATTCCGACCAGCAGTACCTGAAATCGCCTGCCGAGATGGCCGAGCTGTTCTCGGACCTGCCCGAGGCACTGGAAAACGCCGTCGAGATTGCCAGGCGCTGTAACCTGGAACTGACCTTCGGCGAATACTACCTGCCGGAGTTCCCGACACCCGAGGGCGAGTCCGTCAATGATTTCCTGCGACGGGTTTCGGCTGAAGGCCTGGCGGAGCTGCTGGAGACGTACGGGCCATCAGACGGACGCACCGAGGCCGAGTATCACGAGCGACTCGAGACCGAGCTCGATGTCATCATTTCGATGGGATTCCCCGGCTACTTCCTGATCGTCGCCGACTTTATCCGCTGGGCGAAAGAAAACGATGTGCCCGTCGGGCCCGGGCGTGGTTCGGGCGCCGGCTCGGTGGTCGCCTGGGCGCTGGGCATCACGGGGCTGGACCCGCTGAAGTACGACCTGCTGTTCGAGCGTTTCCTGAACCCCGAACGTGTCTCCATGCCCGACTTCGACGTCGACTTCTGCATGGAGAAACGTGACCGCGTCATCGAGTACGTGGCCGAGCGCTACGGGCGCGACCAGGTCAGCCAGATCATCACCTACGGCACCATGGCGGCGAAGGCCGTGGTGCGCGACTGCGGCCGTGTGCTGGGCCACGGCTACGGCTTCGTCGACTCCATCGCCAAGCTGGTGCCGATGGACCTGGGCATGACGCTGACCAAGGCGCTGGACCAGGAGCCGGAGCTTAAACGGCGTTTTGACGAGGAAGAGGACACGCACGCGATCCTTGAACTGGCGTTATCGCTGGAAGGCCTGACCCGGAATGCCGGCAAGCACGCCGGTGGCGTGGTCATCGCGCCGTCCGCGCTGACTGATTTCACGCCGCTGTTCTGCGAACCCGGTGGTGGCGGCGTGGTCACGCAGTTCGACAAGGACGATGTCGAATCGGTCGGCCTGGTGAAGTTCGACTTCCTGGGCCTGCGCACGCTAACCATCATCGACTGGGCCACGCAGACCATCGACGCCCGCCGCGAGGCCGAGGGCCAGGAACCGCTGGACCTGGAGGGCCTGCCGCTGGACGACGAGGCGACCTTCCGCCTGCTGCAGGCCTGCCAGACCACCGCGGTGTTCCAGCTGGAATCACGGGGCATGAAAGACCTGATCCGCCGCCTGCGCCCGGACAGTTTCGAGGAGATCATCGCCCTGGTGGCGCTGTTCCGCCCCGGCCCGCTGGAATCGGGCATGGTCGACAGCTACATCAAGCGCAAGCACGGCCAGGAAAAGGTCAGCGTGCCGCATGAGAAGGTGCGCGACATCCTGGTGCCGACCAACGGCGTCATCCTGTACCAGGAACAGGTGATGCAGATCGCCCAGGAAATGGCCGGCTACTCGCTGGGCGACGCCGACATCCTGCGCCGCGCCATGGGCAAGAAGAAGCCCGAGGAGATGGCCAAGCAGCGGGAAATTTTTGTTTCCGGCTCGGTCGAACGCGGCATCGAGGAAAAAACCGCCAGTTTCATTTTCGACCAGATGGAGACGTTCGCGGGTTACGGCTTCAACAAGTCGCATTCGGCGGCCTACGCGCTGATCGCCTACCAGACCGGCTGGCTGAAGGCGCACTACCCGGCCGATTTCATGGCCGCGGTGCTCTCCGCCGACATGGACAACACCGACAAGGTGGGTTTCATGATCGAGGAATGCCGGTCCATGAACCTGGGCGTTGCGCCGCCGGACGTGAACCGCTCGATGTACCCGTTTACGGTGGTGGACGATTCCAAGGTGCGCTATGGACTGGGCGCGCTGAAGGGGCTGGGTCGCTCGGCCATTGAGTCGATTATCGCCGAGCGCGAAGCCAACGGCCCGTTCACCGACCTGCCCGATTTCTGCGACCGTGTTGACCTGCAGAAGGTCAACCGGCGCGCGCTGGAAACGCTGGTGCGTTCGGGCGCGATGGACCCGCTGGAACCGGCAGCGAACCGTGCGCGCATGTTGAACGCCCTGGACACCGTCCTGCATGCCGCCGAGCAGGTCCAGCGCGACCGTGAAGCCGGCCAGTGCGACATGTTCGGTAACGCCACCGGTGACAGCGAAAGCGGCATCCAGGTGGAAATGCCCGACCTGCCGCCGTGGCCGGAACTGCAGCGCCTGTTCGCCGAAAAAGAGGCGCTGGGGCTGTTCCTCACCGGCCACCCGACCCAGGTGCACAAGCGCGACCTGAAACGCTTCACCACCTGCCAGATGGGCCGCGTGGGCAATCTCGTGCCGCAACCCGAGGAAGGCCGCCGCGGCCGTGCCGTGGAGATGACCCTGGGCGGCCTGGTCGCGGCGCAACGGCGCACCAACCGCGGCCAGTTCGTCACCATCGAGGACCACAGCGGCCGCGTCGAGGTGGCGCTGTTCGACGATGCCTATTCGCGCTACGCGGACCTGCTGGGCAAAGATGAAATGGTCGTGGTCGAAGGCCGCGTCTCCTACGACGATTTCAACGGCGGTTACCGGATGTCGGCCAGCCGGGTGATGTCACTGGCCGAGGCCAAGGCGCGTTTCTCGCGCGGCGTATCGGTTTCCGTCAAGGGGCCGGATGACGAGCTGGCGGACCTGCTGGCCTCGACCTTCGCGCCGTATCGCGACGGCGCCGGGGCCATCTATATCGAGTACATCAACGCCCGTGCACGGGCCACGCTGGCGCTCAGCACCGAGTGGCGTATCCGGCCGTGCGAAGAGTTGGTGGCGGCGCTGGGCGAGCTCGAGGCGGTCAAGGCCGCGCGGCTGGTTTATTAGGCCCCTGCCGACTGGTAACGCCGGTACAGGATCCTGATCCGCCGGACGTACTCCGTGGTTTCATCGTAGGGCGGAATGCCACCGTGGCGACGCACTGCCTCGGGCCCGGCGTTGTAGGCCGCGGTCGCAAGATCCACATCACCGCCAAACTGCTCGAGCATCCGCGACAGGTACAGGGTGCCGCCAATGATGTTGCCGGCCGGATCATAGGGATCGGCGACCCCGAGTTCGGTCTGCGTGGCCGGCATCAACTGCATCAGGCCCTGGGCGCCTTTCGGCGATTTCGCGTCAACACGGTAAGCCGATTCCGCGTGAATGATCGCGCGGATCAGTGACTCGTCCACCGCGTAACGCGAGGCCGCATCGCGGATTTCCTGGCGATACAGGGAGGTCATCAGCGGCACGTTTTCCCAGTTCACCTTGCGCCCGCAGCTGGGGTCGGAGGCGTAGCAGGGAAACCGGAACGTGGCGTACGCCTGCCCGCCGGGCGGCTTCTTGTTGGTGAAGTGAACGATGCCGTTGGCATCGGTGTACTTGTAGATCTGTGCGCCGGCGCCGGCGAACGGCATCCACGCCAGCGCGATGCACAGAGCGACGCATCCTTGTCGACTCATCATGTCCTTGCCCCCTCAAGCCCGTATTTCCATTCCATTGATGAATATTCTAGACTTTTTTTCACGTCGCCGGCACGCGGCGACGCATGGAGAAGAAAAGAGGAGAAACAGATGGAAGGCTTACTCATCGCGTTACTGGTCGGTGGTATCGCCGGCTGGCTGGCCGGGCTGATCCTGAAAGGCTACTCCCAGGGTATCTTGCTGAACATCATCATAGGGCTCATTGGTGGTGTCATCGGCGGCTGGCTGTTTGGCCTGCTGGGACTCGGCGGTGCCGGGGGCGGACTGATCGGATCGATCGTCGTCGCCACCATTGGCGCCATCATCCTGCTCCTGATCGTCGGCGCCATACGCAAGAGCGCCTGACGCTTCCCTGAACCGACCCACCCGCCGCCCTCGCGACGGGTGTGGTCATGTCAGGACCCTCCGACCCCATCGTCTTCCCGGGGTTCCACGACCCGGATCATGCCTTCCTGCGCAGTACTGGCGACCAGCCGCCCCTGGCGGTCATAAATCATGCCGCGCGCCAGTCCGCGGCTGCCACCGGCATTGGGACTGTCGCAGTCGTACAGCATCCAGTCGTCCAGCCGGCATTCGCGGTGAAACCACATGGCGTGGTCCAGGCTCGCCATCAGCACATTGCCTTTCAGCAGCGAGATACCGTGCGGCAGCGTCGCGGTGCCGATCAGGTGAAAATCGGAGACATAGGCCAGCAAGGCGCGATTGATCGCCGGGTCGTCGCCAACGTCACCGGCCATTCGGAACCAGATGCGCTGCCGCGGCGCACGCGGCTTGGGGTTGAAGGGGTCGTACAGGTCCACGGGGCGTATCTCGAAGGGCCCGAAGCGGTTGACCCAGCGTCGCAACTTCCGTGACACCTGCTCCAGTCGCTCGGCCGACATGGCCTCGCCCGGCTGGATATCGTCGGGCCCCGGCACGTCGGGCATATCGAACTGGTGATCCACCCCGTCCTGGGGTACCTGGAAAGAGGCCGCCAATGTGAAAATCTGCCGGCCATGCTGGATGGCGACGACGCGGCGCGCGGAAAAACTGCGGCCGTCCCGGCTGCGGTCGACACTGTAAATGATCGGCGCCTCGGGGTCGCCGGCACGCAGGAAATAGGCGTGCAGCGAATGCGCAAGCCGGTCCGGTTCCACCGTCTCGCTGGCCGCCAGCAGGGCCTGTGCCAGCACCTGGCCGCCGAACACCCGCGGGGTACCGATATCACGGCTCTCACCACGGAAAAGGTTGACCTCGAGCGCCTGTGGCCGGATCAGTTGAAGCAGTTCTTCGGCGGTATGTCGCCGCTCGGACTCCGCAGAGCCGGTCGTGTCATTCATTCGGATTCCTGTCCCCCGGGAAAGGTTTTCATCTACCATGACGGCATGCGCACGCAGTGTAACCCAGCCCGTAAACAGACCGGCGTCCAGGCACCCCCGGCGTGACCTTTCTCTGGCACGACTACGAGACGTTCGGCACGCACCCGGCCTTCGACCGACCCGCCCAGTTCGGCGCCATTCGCACCGATTCCGGGCTGCGGGAAATCGGCGACCCGATGGTGTGGTACTGCAAGCCACCACGGGACGCCCTGCCCCATCCGGGCGCCAGCCTGGTCACCGGTATCACGCCCCAGGATGCAGACCGCGAAGGCCTGGTCGAGGCCGAGTTCGCACGCCGGATCAACGCGGAGATGTCGGAACCGGACACCTCGGTGGCCGGCTACAACAACATCCGTTTCGATGATGAATTTACGCGCTTCATGCTGCACCGGAATTTCCTCGAGCCGTACACGCGCGAGTGGGCCAACGGCAATTCACGGTTCGACCTGATCGACGTCATGCGCCTGTGCTACGCCACCCGGCCCGAGGGCATCGAGTGGCCGGAGCGCGAGCCGAGCGTCCCCAGCTTCAGGCTGGAAGACCTGACCGCCGCGAACGGCATTGAGCATGGCCAGGCCCATGATGCGCTGGCCGACGTCCGCGCCACCATCGCCATGGCCCGGCTGGTCATGAATGCACAGCCCAAACTCTGGCATTGGACCCTGGGGCTGCGTGACAAAAAGGCGTGTGCGCGCTGGCTGAAGCCGGAGACACCGGCGCCCCTGTTCTACGTCAGTGCCATGATCCCGGCCTCGCGTGGCTGCATGACCATGGTGCTGCCCCTGGCGGAACAGCCGGAGCGCCCCCAGTCCGTGATCGCCTATGACCTGTCCGTCGACCCGGAACCCCTGCTGACACTGGATGCCGACGCGATCGCCGAACGCGTTTTCACGTCGGCCGGCGACCTCCCTGACGGCGTGGACCGGATTCCGCTGATGACCATCGCCTGCAATCGCCTGCCGATGATCGCGCCGGCGGCCATGGCCGGCAGTTTCGACCACGAACGGATCGGTCTGGACGTGGATGACTGCCTGCTGAATGCACGCCGGCTTGCGCCACATATCCGGGAAGTCCGTGCCAAACTCCGTGATGTGTACGCCCCCCTCCCGCCGGGCCCGCCGTCTGATGTCGATGCCTCGCTCTACACCGGTGACTTCTTCTCGCGCCACGATCGTGCGCTGATGGACCAGGTCAGTCGTTGCCCGCCAGCAGAGCTGTCCACGCGGCGCTGGGAATTTAAAGACCCGAGGTTGCCTGAGATGCTGTTCCGCTACAGGGCGCGCAACTACCCGGAAACCCTGGATGAAGCTGAGCGCGAGCGCTGGCGGGCGGATCGCGAGCAGCGCCTCGGCCTGGCGCCGGCCCCCGGTCAACTCGGGTTTGACGGCTTCAAGGCGGCCTTGTCAGAGGCCCGTGCCGCGGCATCCGATCCGGCGGTCAATGAGCAGATTCTCGACCCGCTATCACGCTGGGTCTCAGCACTTCAGCGAGAAATCGAGCCCGACAAACAATCAAATAGTTAGAGCACTTATCTCCAAGTGGGACGAACTGTTTATACACAAGTCCATGATTGTCCGTGTGACAGAGTGGTGACAGGCGTTTTCTTGCCGACGCCCACCGAAGCCATTCGTAAGTGATTGTTTTTAGGAATCTAATGGGGCTGTTCAATTTTTGAGCAAACAGGACTCTGACCCGCCCCTGTTCAGGCGCGGGTTCCTTTCCCACAGGGTTATCCACAGAATGTGTGGATAACGTGGTCGCGATGATTTCAGGCGACGTTGAGCGCCAGCTGCGGGCTCAGCGCGGCCGGCTCAACGACTCGCTTCTGGCGAGGCGTCCGGGCATTTGTTATGCGCTCCAGCGTACGGCGCGCGCCCGGCGACACAAACTCCACGTGCGTGCCGTCCGTGAACTGCAGCATCCAGATCCGGTTCGGGCTGCCATCGTGGCCAGGCGCCGCAATAATGCCGGAAATCGTCTTGCCAACCAGGTCGTTTCGATCTTTCATGGTCCGCTCCTCGGTTTCGATGGACTGTATTTAACAACACCTGTTTCTCAAAACCTGAGAGCGAGGCCGAAACGGTCAGAAAGCGGCTTTTTCCTACAGAAAAGCGCGGTGATTCGCCGATGCGGCCTTACCGCTCCCCTACCTATCCTGCTAATGCCGGACGAATGGTCGTTCCGGCTAAGCTGCAACCCAAGGGGGTGAACATGAAATTCCTGATCAAGTGCCTGCCCGCGTTGTTACTCGCGGCCACCTGCTTCGCCGGCCAGCCGGTGGACATCAACACTGCGACCGCGGACGAACTTGCCACATCGCTGGACGGCGTGGGGCCGGCCAAGGCCGAACGCATCGTCGCCTATCGCAAGGCAAACGGTGCCTTCAAGCACGCCGATGAGTTGGTCAAGGTCAAGGGTATCGGCCTGAGCACGGTCGACAAGAACCGGGACTACATTCGCGTGACCGGCACGAAAGCTGCGGCCAAGCCCGCCTCGTCCGGCTAAAGATGGAACGGTTGAAAGGGCGAAATCTCGCCCGGGCGCCCCCGATCAGCGTCCGGGCGTGAACGCCTGGCGACTGCCGAAAGCGTGTGCCAGGGTTGACTGGTCGATGTACTCCAGTTCCCCGCCCAGTGGCACACCATGGGCGATGCGTGACACCCGGATATCGCGGACTTCCGCCATCTGGTGCAGGTAGTAGGCCGTGGCCTCGCCCTCCACCGTGGGATTGGTCGCGACGATCATTTCATCCGGCGGGGATTCGTCCAGGCGCGCCTCGAGCGTGTCCAGGCCGAGCTCTTCGGGGCCGATGCCATCCAGCGGCGACAACCGGCCCAGGAGCACAAAATAGCGCCCGCGGAACGCGGTGGCCTGTTCGATGGCCAGGACGTCAACCGGGGATTCAACGACGCAAAGCAGCCGGTCGTCGCGCCGGGAGTCGGCGCAAATGGCACAAAGCTCGCGCTCCGTCAGGTCACGGCAACGTCGGCAGCGACCAATGCGCTCCATGGCCTCGCCCACCACCTGGGACAACTGGCGGCCACCTTCGCGGTCGCGTTCCAGCAGGTGCAATGCCATGCGCTGGGCGGATTTCGGTCCGACACCGGGCAGACAGCGCAGGGCGTCGATCAGCTGTCCTAACAGGTTGCCTTCCATCCGCGCGGATCAGAACGGCATCTTGAACCCGGGTGGCAGGTTCAGGCCACCTGTAACATCGGCCATCTGCTCTTTCTGCGCGGCCTCGATACGATTGACCGCATCATTGGCGGCCGCGGTCACCAGGTCTTCGAGCATTTCAACGTCGTCGGCCACTGAAGGGTCAATCTTGACGCCCAGGACGGCGTGCTTGCCGTTCATGCGCACCTCGACCATGCCGCCACCGGCCTGGCCGGCGACTTCCAGCTTCGCCAGTTCTTCCTGGGCACGCTGCATTTCCTGCTGCATTTTCTGGGCCTGCTGGAGCAGTCCCGCGATATTGCCTTTCACGATAATCGGTCCTCGCCGCGTTACTGGAGCGGCTGAATGGTGTCTTCAACAATGGTGGCACCGAAGCGCGCCTTCAACGCCTTCACGGTCGGGTCGTCGGCAATCGCCCGTTCGGCCTCAGTCATTCGACGGATGGACGCCTGTTCAGCGACTGCCGCGGGTGTCAGCACGGCGCCGGTGCTGGTCTCCAGCGCCAGGTCCACGGTATGGCCCAGCTGGCTGGCCATGGCGGACTGCAATTGCCCGACCAGGTTTTGCGTCCCCAAATGTTCGACAGCATCCGGAATCAGGAATCGCCAGGCTTCACCGTGCCGGGACTCCAGCTGGATATTGCGCGCCAGTTCACGCACCGGGCCATTGAGCTCCAGGCGTTCGTACAACGCGTGCCATTCCTCCGCCGCCTCGGCTTCCGGCTTTTCGGCTGGACGGGCGACCTTTTCGTTCGTTGCCGCCTTGCCCGGTCGAGGCGAAGGCGCAGCGCCGGACTTGCCGCTGCCGCTGGACGCGCCGGAAGTGCCGCCGCCTGAGGTTCCGCGCGCGGACTCCACCGGCCGGAACGCCAGCATTCTCAGCAGCGCCATTTCCAGGCCCGTTCGCGCGTCCGGCGCGAAATCCAGGTCACGGCCACCCTGGATGGCAACCTGGTAGTAGAGCTGCACGTCTTCGGGTGTCAACTTCGGCGCCAGCGCCGCGACAGAATCCCAGTCGGCACGATCCGGGTCCCGGTACTCCGGGACGCGCTGCAACAGGCCAATCCGGTGCAACACCTCGGCCAGGCTCTTCAGCACGGAATGCAGGTCGCGCGACTGGGACGACAGTTCGCCAACGATCTCCAGCAGGGCCGACGCGTTGTCGTCGGCCAGCGCCTGGATGATGCGAACGACATGGTCGTGATCGACGCTGCCCATCATGCGGGCGACCTCCTCGTCACGAACGGCGCCACCACCGTGGGCAATTGCCTGGTCCAGCAGGCTCAAAGCATCGCGCATGCTGCCCGCCGCCGCGCGTGAAATGCGTTCCACGGCGGCCTGCTCCGCCTCGATCGATTCGGACTCGAGAATCGTGGAAAGCTGGCCCGCAATCTGCTCCGGCAACAGGTGGCGCAGGTTGAACTTCAGGCAACGCGACAGCACCGTCACCGGGATCTTCTCCGGGTCGGTGGTGGCCAGGATGAACTTGACGTGCGGCGGCGGCTCTTCGAGCGTCTTCAGCAGCGCGTTGAAGCTCGCGCCGGACAGCATGTGCACCTCGTCGATCAGGTACACCTTGTAGCGCCCGGCCACCGGCATGAAATGCGCCGAGTCGTTCAGCTCGCGCATATTGTCGACGCCGGTATGCGAAGCGGCGTCAATTTCCAGCAGGTCCTGGAACCGGCCCTCGTCGATGGCGACGCACGCGGAACATTCGCCGCAGGGCGTGGATGTCATGCCCTGCTCGCAGTTCAGGCACTTGGCCAGGATGCGGGCGATAGTGGTCTTGCCGACACCCCGGGTGCCGGTGAACAGGAAACCATGGTGGACGCGGTCGTTGTCCAGGCCGTTCACCAGCGCCTGCACGACCGTTTCCTGGCCCACCAGTTGATCGAAGGATTTGGGTCGCCACTTGCGGGCCAGGACCTGGTAACTCATCGAATATCGCTTGCCGTCGCTGCCGGTGAGGAAGAA
>JGI12291J13898_1000158_pt1 | contig 27989 bp, 23 predicted proteins | sample TtaePargueraPR_4_FD_13898 | JGI IMG/M metagenome (IMG submission 13898) | reverse complement strand
AGGGCAAGTTCGCACTCTGCTCCGCAGAGTGCGGACGCCGCCTTTGGCGTCGTGAGTCGCGCGGCAGCGGCGACGGCGGCGGGTGAATGCAGCCAAGGCAAGGACGTCCAGGACGAAGGCTGCTAGCAGAGGGCACAGCCCTCCAAGGACTGGAGCGTCCAGCGAAAGAACGCGTGGTGAATCAACGAAGTAGGCCGCGTCCAGCGCCCGTGAGAGTTGAGAGGATGGCTCCTCGGAAGGTGCAATGCGCCCATCGCAGCGCCTTCCTAAGGCACGCCTAATTGGTGAACTGAGTTGGAAGACTCACGGGTTCCAACATGGTTCACCATCTAGGCGAGAGGTGGCCAGCTTTCGAGAACGAAAACTGGAAGCCGGGCTCGGTGCCTTTCGTGGAGCGTGATCCGCTTACCGGCAACGGGTACACGCGAAATCGACCCGAATATTCGGGCAACCGCGTTTGCGGTAACGTCGTTATTGCAAACATAGTGCACCGCCACATATCGGCCTCTCGTGATGGCTTGAAGATGCGCGGACATTATTGACTCGTACCTTCGGCGAGTCTTACTGTTCGCTCAAGCTCGATGGCGATTCGGTGGCCGCCTGATGCGAGAGCCGTCGCTTCAGGGTACTTTGTCCAGCGTCGTGGTAAATCTCGTGCCAACGTCCATTCGTCCCATCCTGCGCACTCGGCCAGGATTCGTGCTCGCTGCAGATCCAATTTATGCGCCACGGACAAAGGCTTCACCTTGGCAGGCTGCAACGTAGGCAGGGTCGGAGCTAGACCGTACTGGCTCGCGGCAATCGCAATGCAATGCGGCGTCGCCCCAACAATGCTCAATCTGAGGTCGTTAATCTTGTGATCACGTACTAGACCATCTCGCCTGAGCTGTTTGAGCAGCTTGTAGACAGACCCTTTGGAGCAACTCATCGCGAACTGCAGCATTCGCGGTGTCGTCCACGTTTCAGAGGCCAGGAAAGATATTGCGCGTTGCCTGTTGCGTTCTCTCCTGGTCTCCCTTTCCTCGTAGTTACTTATCAACATCGATCATCTCGCTGGCAGAGAACAGATGACCATCGGCACCGATGCCGAAGCTCGTTGGTGTCGTGTGGCAGGAGCGTTTGATCGTCGGAATTGGGGCAACGTATAGGAATTCCGGTGCGCCGCGCGTCGAGAGCAGCGCACATCGCTCCGGAAGTGACAGCAGGACATTCGGGTGGATGAAAGGGGCCTCATCCTCGATCAACGTAGCGCCTGAGGCTTTCGTCTCATTGAGCACTATGTTTCGATCCAGCTGGACCGTCTCCCGCATTATCCGAATAGTCCCGGACATCTTTGACGTGTACTCGGCTGTCGCCGGATCAAGAGCCTGAAAGTCGATTCGTGTCCGGCAATTCGAGGCGATGACATTCTCGACTGCTTCCGCGGTCAACCGGCCAACGGGCTGGGATATGTCCCCAAGTGACTGATGAACGACGTACGCGTGTGTATTACTTCCTGCAGCGAGAGAAAGGCACTTCAATGTCGGCTCGGAGACCAATTCCTTGAACTCATCAAGAACCAACTCGACACGCCGACCTCGTCCTTGCCCTCTGGCAACAGTGGTCTGTAGTACGGAGAGCGCGAGCAATTTGAGAAGGCGCATCTGAATATCGGAGAAGGGGTCAGCGGTCGCGTAGATAACGCCTCCCTGCTCGATTGCAGAAGGTAGATCGATGCCTCCAGCCGTCTGAACGAATCTCTCTGCGGCGTACTCACGAAGTGCATACATAAATCCTTCCGCGCCTTCGATGTCGTCCTCATGGTGGGACATCAATCGCGAGTAGAGTGCTGGCCAAGAGAGGTTCCGAAGCTCAGAATCCGTTGCGACAAGCTCCGCTACTGATCGATCCTTGAGCTTGTGAAAGTCACTCATGTCGCCGTGCGGCTCAATGTCGAATCCAGTCGCCATCAATGACAGGGCTTGATTGCGGCTCTTCCCATGAAGCGGGCACCACTGAGGGACGCTCGCATCAGCATCCAGGTACGTAAACGGCAAAGAGTGTTCCCGGCAATACTCTCCGAGGACATGCGGTAGCCAGTCGTCCCTTCGTGGGTCGATCACCATGACGGTCCTCATCAGAATCAGCATCTGGTACAACAGAACCTGGAGAATGAGGCCCTTGCCAAACCGCGTGGGCCCTTTCACACGAGTGTGTCCATTGTCATGGAAGGACAGAGGGACAGTTACTGGCTGTCCCCTATCTCCCAAGCCAAGGAACAGCTTTGAATCACCTTTCCTCGAGTTACCAATCATGTCTCGTCCCCCTCTATGAACTCCCGAGGGTCGAAGTCCCTAGGCCGATTCGGAATCTCCTCATCAACGGCTCGAATGTCTGAAAGCCCATCTTGGCGATGTCGAGATCGTCCTGTCAGCCAGTCAACAAACCGCTCGATTGAGGGGCCAAAAAGTCGCGTAAAGACAATCGCGACGATTAAGCCGAACCCAACGCAAATAGGTGTGCTCAGGAGTAGAAACGTGATTCCAGGAGGCGTTGTTGAGTACAGGCATTCAGCTAGCAGGTGACCAGAAAGGAATATGAACAGTCCAAGCCAGATCACAAGAATGACAAACAACCGGAAGCCTCTACGCAGGCCCTCATTTGCTAGCACGAGTGGTATGAGCGCGCCGACAGCAATACTGACTAGCCAGAACCATCCAAGAAGGGCGCGATAAGCCGCCGCAATTAGTGGCTCGAGCAAGGACAACTGGGAAAATACGCTGCAAACTTGAAATTCCATTAGCGCACCCTCCCTGCGCTAGGCGCGCCGCCGCTTGTCTTTTGTTCGTCGATCCACGCATGCACGTCAGAAAGGCGATAGAAGCGTCTCTTGAGCGTTGCAAGCTGAATGTACGGCGGCACGTCAGCACCGTCTGAGATTCGGTTTTGAAGGGTCTTGAGTCGAATGCCGAGGAAATCGGCGACCTGCTGGTCGTTGAGATACGGGTCCATTTGGAGCCTCCTCACTTTGTACGGGCCGCAAGCTGCGACCAAGCGAAGAGGATCTATTGCCCCCTTCTATAACAATGTATTCAGAAGGCGGGAAAATCCAACTTTAATTTACGACAAATTTGAAAATCATCGTCCGAGCCGGTGCTATCGTAGGGTCGATGAACGCAAGCAAGCCCAAGAAACAGCACTACGTGCCGTGCAGTTATCTAGCCAGATTCAGCCCGCAGACGACCGGCGACCTACGTAAGCGGCGCGTTCTGCGCACAGACAGCAGGATTGCGAACCGACCGGTGGCGGTCGATACACAGTGCGTCAAGGAGTTCTATTACGAAGAGGAGGATGTGCAGAGCGTAGAAGATGATCTGAGACACCTAGAGGACGCTCTCCAGCGTATTACCAAAGAGTGTCTCGATGGGATGCCGAATAAGGGCACGCTAAGGCTTCTGACGTTACAGCACGCGTTCATGTTTAGCCGGGGTGAAGCAATCGAGAACTCAAGCGAGGTAACGAAGTTCGGTGCCTACAACATGGCGGCCAATATGCTGTTGGCAAACTACTTCTACAATAAGCCAGTTCTTCACATACTTGATGATGCCCTCAAGACGTACGTATATGAAAACTACAGATCCATTGTTCTCAAGAGTCCTAGCGAATCACTGATTACGTCGGACAATCCGGTCGTTGTATTTCAGTCAAATGATGAGCAACTGGCCGCGCTATCGATAATGCCGCTCACATCGCATCGGTTGTCGGTTGTGTATCACCGGGACTATGTACGGGCCAAGCAAACAAGTCTCACGAAAGAAGATGTAGGCGGACTAAACGCGCTGCAGAGCATCAACAGCCATGAAGCAATCTTCTCGTATGACGAATTGAGTGAACGCGATGTGATTGGTGCACGAAATTGTTTTGGCAAGCGGCGGAATCCCAGGGGGGTTGTATCAAGCGAGGGCATCTTTTTTGATCTGCCACTTGTATCCACCGTCCGGGACAAACTGTCGTTCATACGTGAGGTTTACTGAGAGCCCCCTCTCTATACCTATGTTGCGCTCGCACCATAGGATTTCCAATCTTCGTTCTCTGTTAACGTTGATCTCCACATATGTATGCTCTTACAACCGTCGATTCTCTTCAACGCGGCAACAACACTTTTCCGAAGACTCGGATGCATCCAGGGGCTCAAGGTAATTCGGGTTATCGACGATAAGTCAATCGGAATACCAAGAGAGAAGACCTCCTCAGTCTTTGATTCCCAGATAGCCCTGAACTCGTTCTCATGTTTGTATGGAATTCGCTTAATAAACGGAAGTTGGGCCGTTGTTGGGCGCCTTTTTCGAAGCTCCTTAACCTTGAGGTATTCGACCGGTTTGAATTGCACACCTTTCGCTTTTCGAAAAGTATTCTCCAGGGCAGTTGCATTGAAATTAATACAGGCACCGGCAGACCCTGAGGAAAAGACGCGCCAATGATGATAGGTCTCAGACTCCCGCGTAAAACACAGGGCCAGCACAGAGCTTAGATTCTTATTTTCCTTATACGTCGAAAGAAAAAAGGAATCGTTCTTGTCGTCCCATGACGAAGGATCGAGAAGAGTAAGCTCTCTATTTGTAAGTAGATGGACCAGTGCCGGTAAGTCCGTATAACGCCGGTAACTTTTCGTTGCCACTACCTGTTTCCTCGCACAAAGACCGATTAGTCGACCGGCATAGTTACGCCGAAAGTAAGGGTAAAGAGTCGCCGCCCGCGTCGGCGCTGCAAAAGAAGTTGGCGAGCGTCGATTCTCGCTCGGCAACAGCATTCGCTCAAAAATTCGTCACTACATCTGCAGCATGCTACCAAAGAAATTGGTCGTGTGGTCCCACATGTGGGTCTCTGTGTGGTAGGTTTTTCAACTGTAACTCTACGGGCAGACGACCTTGCTCGCTGCAGCAGCCATACTAGGTGGATCGAGCTGCCGATGGTTCGTCCGCAATAACAACGAACAAGAAGGAGCGAAAAAGATGCCGGATATTGAAATTGTTGAGAATGGCGACGAATCAATCTCGCACGTTGTATTTGCCAAAGACGAGACCGTTAGTGAGAAGACCAGTTCTTATGTTGGTGCCGCATACGACACGTTGCAATCGGCGGTTGAGGGGATATATCCAGTAGACCGGTCTGTCGGACTAATTTCTGAGCATAGAACCAAAGAAGCCAGTGACGCGAGAATTTGCGTCAATAGCGAGCAACTTCGCACATTCCTCAAAATTGATGCAAGGGCTGAAGGTTCGTATGGAGCTGGCTCGGCGAAGGCTAAGGCAAGTTATTACAACGAACAAAGAAAAGACTACCGTTCCATTGTGTTGGGGTTAAGCAGCACATACCGAACTCACGTACTCAAGCTAGCCGAAAATCGACTGGCTGACGACTATATTGCTCAGGCGCGCGGTCAGTCGGACGAAGATGTATACAAATCGTGGGGGGATCGGTTTGTTCACGAGGTGAACCTTGGCGGGGAGTTATTGATTCTGCTAAAGACCACTTTCGAAAGTGAGTTCGAGAGGGAGAGATTCGCCCTATCAATCAGCGCGAAATATGGTACGGCTAGTGGCGGAATCGACATAAGCGCAGGACGTGATCTGATAAAGACATTCCAAAAGGCCGAACTAAAGATTGAAGAGACCGGTGTTAGGCCGGGAGAAAAGAGAGACCGCGATTTTTTTCAATATGAGAATGCCAAGGGTGAACTCATCACGGACGTTGACAAGTTATTGGACTACTTTGAATCGTTTCAGAGTCGAGTGTTTAACAGTGGCGTTGAGGAAGTAATCCTAGTAAAGACACGCCCTGTTACGCGCACATCCAACTGGTCTAACGAATTGCCGGATCTTGACCTCTCCGCGCATTTTAGTTCGATTGTTCAAATGGCACAGCACTTAGATGAACTGTCTGAGTACAGGCATACATGGAAAGAAATTAACGAACATAGCGAACGGTACATAGTTGAAGATCACCAGGCGTTGTCGGACCACTCGGCAAGTTTGCTAGGCGAGATAGAAGAAGACGAAACCAGAATTGAAAGCAACTACAAGAAATTGTTAGCGAGTCCTTTCGCCGAGCACCATCTTGAGCAGCCTGAGTTTTCGAAGTATGAAAAAACGCCGGCAAGAAAACCTGTTTCAATACCCATTATCAAGGGATGGTTCCAGCAAATAAAAAGAGATCCGGCATCCGGAAGCGGCATCTTGGAACGAAGCACCCAATATAAGGTAGCGATGGACAACCCGGGTGCTGGAAAGCATTGGATGCCCAATCACTCCGGCGGGCGCCTAGAGATCAGGAAGTTCAAAGTATGGGTTGATCCAATGCCCGCAGGACTAGGGTTAACGTTAAGAGCACTGTTCACAAATGGTCACACCATCGAAAGAGTTGCCGATCCGGATGCAGGAGTTATAGACGAGGGGGCGTTTCTGAAGGGGATTGCATTCGAGCTTGAGGGCCCTATGAGAGGCGCTTACTTTATTGAGTATCAGGGCCATGCGGGGAACAAGTACGGTGATACTGCAATCGCTGGCAACACGCCAGCCTCAACGCTCAAAGCGGGAGAAATTGTATCCAACACATGGCAACTTGAGGGAATAAGACTTGCCATATGGCCGAAAATACCTCCGACAAAGTGACAGAACGTATGCCGCGAGTGAGTTTTGAGGACCTTGTGGAGAATTACCCTAACGAGAGTCAAGCGGAGTTGTTTAGATCGCTGGGCGGCGAATGGCCGGACTTGGTGGGCAATCCGGACTTTGAGAACACCTGTGCGATTAGGATTTCCGTTGCGCATTACAGGTCGGGGAAAGCCATACCCTCTCGATACAAAGAGGCTCAAGACGGCGATGGCAATCCGATCATACTTAAGGTTCAGACGTTCAAAAGATTCCTTGTAGAGGAGTACGGGGAGTCTGATTGGGGAATGAGCAAACCCGTTGGTGGAAGCGTCTCGATGGATGATCTTCCAAGGAGGACTGGAGTTCTGGCTTACCATGCAGATTGGGGCAACGCCACAGGGCATTTTGATCTATGGACAGGAAACTCGTTTGTAGGTACGGGGGATCTCGACGACATAAAGGATGGTTACGCCATTGAGATGTGGTTTTTTCCTTAGCCGGAGTGGTGGATTGAAGGCTATTTGGCGCGCTTGCGAAGATCAGAAATCGATCGTTCAACAACCATGTTCAGTTAACGGTAGACGCCAGGGGACAATATTGGGACACTCATTCAAGGAATCGTAGGGAACCAGAGGGAACGCTAGGGAACCCAAACGCTTTCAAATCAACGAGTTTTGCCGTGCCGCCTCAGAACTATGGGGTCGATGACTGCCCTCCGAAGGCAGGGGTCACAAGTTCGAATCTTGTCGGGCGCGCCATACAAACAAATAGAGCCCCCTCGCGGGGCTCTATTTGTTTGTACGGGTGTGTCGCATCAAGATCGGGCTTTGTTCGATCCGAGCGCGACCGCAGGTCGCGCGACAGGCGTCGCCGCAGGCGACGAGGCGGCGGAGCCGCCGTCCAATCTTGTCGGGCGCGCCATACAAACAAATAGAGCCCCTCGCGGGGCTCTATTTGTTTGAACTGGTGTGTCGCATCAAGATCGAAGTTTGTTCGACAAATCGCGCCAGCGATTTGGACGCCCGCAGGGCGCCCCGCAGGGGGCGAAACAGCCCTGAGGCTGTTTCGATCAATCTTGTCGGGCGCGCCATTTTTCGTTATAGAATCTAGCGATGTCGGAAGCAGCATCCAAAGTATCGTCAGGCGAAAAGCACGACAGGTCGCTAATCGAGTGGTTTGCGTCACTCACGCCTGAGCAGCGCCTGGCCGAGCTGGAATCCAGGGTTGGCTTCTTCGAGTCTTTGCGATCGGTCAATGAAACCCAGCTTTCGCGAGATACTTGAGCTTCTCAACCGGCACGAAGTCGAATATATCGTCGTCGGAGGCGTAGCCGCAGTTCTTCGGGGTGCCCCTGTCACAACCTTCGATCTGGACGCGCTGATTCGGATTACCGAGGAAAACGTAAGACGCATCTCCGACGCCCTGGAAGAACTCGATGCCCGCTATCGTGAGCATCAATCTGTAGTCAAGCCCACAAGAGAGGATATTCTGGCAGGCGGACACCTGTTGCTTCTGACATGGGCAGGACCGCTGGACCTGCTGGGCTTCATTGGTGATAAACTGCGATACGAAGATCTGTTTGAAAGCTCATCCGAAGTGCCCATGACTGTCGGTTCAATGCGTGTCTTGGAGCTGGAAGAATTGATCCGACAGAAGAAACTGGCAGACAGGCCGAAAGACAGGGCAATGCTCGAATTACTGGAAGAGGCCCTGCGTCACCAGCTGCGGGACAACTGAACGCTGTTCTCCGAAGGCAGGGGTCACAGGTTCGAATCCTGTCGGGCGCGTTGTCCTCTTTGCGAGGGCCGGGCAGTGGTAGAGTCTCGGCCATGGAGGGGGAAAGCAACAGGGCAGCCGTCCGGGAGCGAAGTCACCGCGTCCGGCGCGCAGTGCATTCGGCGGCGTGGCCAGCGGTGTTGCTCTTCGTGTGCACGGTATCCGTGGCGGAGCCGCCGGGGAAATCGCCTGCCAGGTTTCTTCCGGATGCAGAGTCGCTCGAGGCGAACATCGTCTTTCCGCCTTTGTCGGGTGACTTTGCCGTATGGATTAACTGCACAGCTATCGTCCTGGCGGCCGGCAAAATGCGCGGCAACTGGTGTTTCGCCGACGGGGAAAACAGCGCCTGGTTCAAGAACGCGATCCACACTGCGGTGCGCGAACTTCGGCTGCAGCCGGCTATCGTCAACGGCAAGCCGGTCCCCGCGAGAATGAATTACCGGGTCCTGTTCCTGAGCGCGGGAGACGCCAGGGACGTTCGCGTCTTTCAGAACTGGGGCTACGATGTGCCACGTTTCGGCGACCACTATCTCGGACCCCAGCGGTATAGCGCCATGCGAGAGTACCCGTCGAGCTGCGTTGGAACCGTACGTACCATCGTCGCCCGCGTCACCGTCACAGTCGATGTCGCGGGACGTCCTGGTGAGGAAGCGCAAGTCGATTTCGCAGAAGAATCCGCTTCGAACGGAAGCTGTACCCGCGCATTGCAGCGGCTGCACCGCAACGCGAAGTACATCCCCGCGGAGCGCGATGGGACTCCGGTCGAGGCAATGTACACCGAGTTGTGGGGAGACTACGGGCGGATAGCGCTGGCACCTGGCGGATGAGTGCCGGTGGCATCAGGCCCGCTCCGAGCATCAATGCGATCGTGTGTATCGTGCCGGCTGCGGAGCGGCTGGTAATCTCCGGATACGGCCGTCGGCCGGCCGAATAATGTGGGCGCTACGTATCATCCCTCCGTAGCAGCGCGCATTAGATGATCCGAGCTGACGCGCTACAGTTCAGGGCTTTCGAACAAGGGTCCTGGCAAATGGTCGGCGAAAGCAAGAAGACGGCGCTGTTCGCGGAAAGTACGCTGGAGTCCACTTCGGCGTGCCTGGTCACGATGGTCCAGGGGAATGTTGTCGCGTTGACCGTGGCGCACCTCGGGGTTGCTTTGGAAACAGGGCTCATCGCCGGTGCTGCCGCCACTACGTTGTCGCTTTTCTCCGGACACCTGTCGCGACGGCTCGGCGCTATCGTGCTCGGCATGGCGACGACAATTGCCGACTTCTTCATCCACTCCGGTCCGTTCTGGGCGGTCGCCGCCGAGGCGGTAGTCACCGGTTCCGTTGCAAGTCTGCTCTGGTTCCTTGTCACCCTGTTGCTGAGACGACGCTCATCGGACACCATTCGCGTGGACTCGTCGTAGCATACCGGCTGGACACGACGACCAGCGCGGTCCCCGCCATGCTACTTTCGGTTTCTACGTAGTTTCTCTACGTAGCAGCGTGTGCCGCGGCTCGGCGCCGAAAGCGCTATAGTCTCCACCCTGAATGGCCAGAGTACACGCGGTAGCAAGGCGTGATTCCAGGATATTCGATAGGCAAACCGATCAGGCAGGATGACGATTGGCAGTTGCTGCGCGGCGTGCGCACCAGGGACAATCTACCTGTATTGATCAAGGCTGCGCGATCACAGCCGCCCAGGCCCGGTCTCTCCGCGCAGCTCGAATCGGAGTTCGGAACGCTTCAGAGCCTCCGCATTCCCGGCGTACTGAAGGCACATGATCTGCTGCTTGGCGTCGAAGCAGCCGCGATGGTTCTCGAAGACCCCGGTGGACAACTCCTTAGTGCCTCGCTGGCGTCCGGCCGGTTCGGTATCGGAGAATTCCTCCGCACCGCGGTCCAGATGGCGGGCGTTATCGCGGATCTTCACAAGCGAGAGATTGTCCACACTCAGCTGCGACCGGATGTATTCATTCTGGCTGCCAACAGCGACAGCGTGTGGGTTTCGGGGCTCGAGCATGCACGCCCTTCCACCGCCGCCAGGAACGTCGATGGCTCGGTTACCGATGCCGGCCGCGTGTACCTGGCACCGGAGCAAACCGGCCGTATCGATGCGAGCGTTGATGTCCGGACCGACCTGTATCTTCTCGGCCTCATCTTTTACGAGATGTTGACGGGGAGGCGTCCGTTCATCTCTGACGACCCGCTCGAACTGATTCACTGCCAACTGGCTCGCGTACCGAAGAGTCCATCGGAGCTGGACCCGGAGATTCCCGATCCGCTGTCGGACATCGTCATGCGGCTACTGCGAAAGCGGGCTGACGAACGATACCTCAGTGCAAGGGGATTGCTGGCCGACTTGCATGAGTGCCGTGCCCAGTTTCGGAGAACCGGCGCTATCGGCGAGCTGACCATTGCCAGTCACGACCGGCCGGAGCAGTTCAACATTCCCGAAAGGCTGTACGGCCGGGAGCAGGAGAGCAACCTGCTGCTGCAGGCATTCAGGGCTTCGCGCGACCGAGGACCCGGGCTCGTGCTAGTCGCCGGATACTCCGGTGTTGGAAAGACTTCGCTAATCCGCCGGATACGGGAGCCCGTCGCAAGCCAGCGCGGCTACTTCGTTTGCGGCAAGTATGACCAGCTGGAACGCTCGAATCCGTACAGTGCGATCCTCCAGGCCTTTCTAGAGCTGGTTCGCCAGATCTTGACGGAGCCCGACACGGAAATTCAGTTGTGGCGCGATCGAATACTGGAGGCACTTGGCGTCAATGCGCAGGTGGTGATCGAGGTCATTCCTGAGCTCGAACTGATCCTGGGAGCGCAACCGGCCGTTCCGGAGCTCAAGCCGGTCGAGGCGCAGAACCGGTTCAACTTCTACTTTCAGAAATTCATCGGTGCCTTGGCCAGGCCCGAGCGCCCCCTCGTCCTGTTCCTGGATGATCTGCAATGGGCCAGCGTCGCCAGTATCCGGTTGCTGCAGAGCTGGGTCACCGGCACCCGGGTTGCCGGGCTCCTGGTGATCGGCGCGTACCGTGACAACGAAGTTGATGCAAAACATCCGCTGACTGCCGTTATTCGCGAACTACGCGAGAGTGGTGACGTGCAGGATGAGATCACGCTTCAGCCGCTCGACATCGACAGCATTGGCAGCATCGTGCGGGATACGGTAATGAGGCCTGTCGGCGACTGCCTGCCACTTGCCAGGAGCATCCACACCAAGACCGATGGCAATCCCTTCTTTGCGCGAGCGTTCCTTCGTACATTGTATGAAGAAGGCATCCTCACTCTTGGTGAGGGCTCCGGATGGTGTTGGGATATCGAGGCTGTCAACTCGCTTCGCGCGGCGGAGAATGTCGTCGAGCTGATGGCGCACACGATCGAACAGCTCCCGGAGCCCACGCGCGACGTTCTCAAGGTCGCGGCATGCATTGGCGGGAAAATCGAGCCGCGCACCCTGTCCACGGCGTATGGGAGGGACATTGAGGAGACGCTGCGAGTTCTCGACCCGGCGATGGAGCGCAACCTCATTGAGCGGCGACGCGACGGTACCCTGTCGTTCTATCACGACCGAGTGCAGGAGGCCGCCTATGGGCTGATTCATGATGAGGATCGCGCTCCTCTCCACTACCAGATCGGCACGCTCCTCAAGACACATGCGAATGATGATGAGCTCGAGGAGCTCCTGTTCGAGGTCGTCAACCACCTGAATCTCGGCGAGCCTCTGATCTCGGGCGCGGCTGAGCGACGGGAACTGGCCGCGCTCGGCCTGCGAGCCGGGCTCAAGGCAAAGCTGTCAACGGCGTACGGTTCTGCCTATGACTACTTCACTACCGGTGTGTCGCTGCTAAGCGAAGATGCCTGGGAAAGCGACTACGATCTCGCCTTCGACCTGCACAGGGAGCAGGCGGAGTGTGCGTACCTCTGTGGTGAGTTCGAACAAGCAGAGGCCGGATTCAGCCAGCTGATGGAACGGGCTCGTAGCAATCGAGACAAGGGGGTGATCTACAACCTGCGCATGGTCCAGTACGAGAACATGTCCCGGTTTCCCGAGGCGGCGGCGCTGGGCCTGGATGCCGTCGCCTTGTTCGGTATTCGCTTTCCGGTCGCCGAAGAGGAGAAGCTCGAGCGGGTCGACCGGGAAATCGAGTTGATTCAGCAGATGCTCGGAGGTCGCAGTGTATCTGCGCTCGCAGAGATGCAAAGCATGCGAGATGCCGATGTCCGGATACTCATGAAGCTGCTGATGACGATGTGGGCACCGAACTACATCTCGGGCGACATTCCTATGACAATGCTGATTGCGGCCAGCATGGTCAGGTTGTCGCTGCAGCACGGCAACACCAGTGAATCCGCATACGGGTACATCACGCACGGCATTAACGTGGCTGCACGAACAGGGGACTATGCCAGGGCCTACGAGTTCGGGCGATTGGCGTTGCGGGTCAACGAGGAGCTCGAAGACCTGACAGCCAGGGCGAAAGTGAACCATATGTTCAGTTGCTACATCGCCTTGTGGCGTCGCCATATCAAGGATTGCTTCAGGTACTCTCGTGCGGGGTACGATGCGGGTATCGAGTCCGGTGACTTCACCTACGGAGGATACAGCGGGTTTCACGAGAGCTGGCATGCGCTGTTCAGTGCGATGCCGCTTGATCGATTCGTGGAGGAATACAGCGTCAAGCTGCAGTTCCTCTCCGGGTACAAGTACCAGAGCATCGGTGATGCGCACCAGCTGATGCTGCAATGGGGCCGATGTCTGCAGGGAAGCACTGACGTCGTCGGGTCTTTCGATGGATGCGGTTTCTCGGAACAGAACTACCACGCTGCGTACAAAGACTCACCGTTCTTCATTTCGTTCTACTATGTCGCGAAGCTGCACGTGGCCTGCCTGACGGGAGACCACCAGGCGGCGCTGCGGTATGCCGAATCAGCCGAGACGGTGATCTATGGCGTGCGTGGAATGATCTGGGAAGCACTTCACTGCTTCTATCATTCTCTCGCGCTGGCATCAGTGTTCGAGTCCCTGGACGAAAGTGAGAAGCACGATGCCTCGGCAAAGCTGGATGCGTTCCTGGAGCGAATGAAGGCGTGGGCCGAGAATTCGCCGCAGAACTTCAGCCATCAGCGAGACCTGGTACGGGCGGAAATCCACCGCATTCGCGGTGAGCATGCCAGCGCGCAGGCATGCTACGAGTCGGCGATCGAATCGGCCAGGATCCACGGGTTCGCCGATATCGAAGCGCTTGCCGGCGCGCTGGCCGGGCGAGCCCTCCTCGGCCGAGGCAGGCGAGCGCCGGGGGCGGCCTACCTGGAGGAGGCGGCAGAGAAGTACCGTGAATGGGGCGCGCACGCCGTTGCCACCAGCATCGTCGGCTCCGGTGACGGAGGCCGCGAAAGCGCCGCGTCGCGAGCATCCGAGACGACGAACGAGCAACGCGAGTCCGTTGACGCCGTTGCAATCCTGCAGGCCTGCCAGGCGATCGCCAGTGAGATGATTGTCGATCGGCTGGTGGAACGGTTGATGCGAATTACGCTCGAAAGCGCCGGGGCCGAGCGCGCGATCCTGCTCTCCATTGACGGCGACGCGTGGGGCGTCGACGCGACAGGAGAGGTGGATGCCGGCGAAATTTCGGTAATCGTGGCATCCGATGGCCTCGATGAGACCCCGCGGTCCAGCGGAGTCATCAACTACGTGGCCAGGACGCAAGAGTACCTGCTGAGCGACGATGCGCAGAACGACGACAGGTTGCTTGGCGACGCGTACTTCCGACAGAACCCGGTGAAGTCCGTGCTGTGTGTTCCGATCGTGCATCGCAACCAGATGTCGGCGATGCTGTACCTTGAGAACAACTTGATACCGAACGCGTTCTCCCGAGATCGGGTCTTGCTGGTCCAGGCGTTGGCGGCCCAGACGGCGATCGCGTTGAACAATGCGAAGTTGTACAGCGACGTGATCAAGGAGATTGCGGAGCGCCGCCAGGTCGAAACCGCACTGCGTGTCATCGCGTCCGGAACGTCTTCGGTAACGGGCGAAGATTTCTTCCTGTCGCTTGTGCAGAGCCTGGCCCAATCACTGCAGGTCAAGTGCATTCTCGTTTCGGAGTGCGTGGGTCCGGACAATCGTCGTGTACGAACACTGGCCTTCTTCGACAACGGCGACATTGGCGAGAACTTCGAGTATGACGTGGCGGGCACGCCGTGCGAAAGAGTCGTCGGCGGGGAAATGTGCAATATCACCAGCGGGCTGGAGGAGCAGTACCCGGTCGAGGCCGGGTTCCAGTCGTATCTTGGGGTGCCCGCCGTGGATGTCTCGGGCAAGGTGCTGGGCCATCTTGCGATACTCGACAAGACCGACATGAGCCACCTTCCTCACGCGGAGTCGATCCTCAAGATATTCGCAACGCGGGTGGGCGTTGAGCTCAATCGAAAACGCATCCAGGAAGAGCTGCGGGCCAGTGAAGAGAAATACCGGCTGCTTGTCGACAATCAGACCGACCTGGTCGTCAAGCTCGATCGCGCGGGCCGGCTGCAGTTCGTCAGCCCTTCATTCTGCGAGAAGTTCTCGCTCACGGAGGAGGGCTTGCTGGATACCGTCTTTCACGCCCGGGTACACCCGTCAGATCGGGTTCGAGTCGAGCAGGAATGGGCGAAGCTGCATTCGGACCCCTGGGTGGCCCAGTTCGAACATCGGGCGCGATGCGCGAGCGGGGAGTGCTGGCTGGGCTGGGCGCTGCGCGCGGTTCGGGATGAACACGGTGACGTCGTCGAAATAGTCGGTGTCGGGCGCGACGTAACCGCCCGACGGCAGGCCGAAGACCAGGCCAGGAAGAACCTGTATACGCTGGCCCACGCGGGCCGGCTCCAGTCCATGGGCGAGATGGCATCGACGCTGGCGCACGAGCTGAATCAGCCGCTCACCGCGATTCTGAGCTTCTCCCAGGCGAGTCAGCGTTTCATTGGCAGGCAGGACTTCGATCGTAAGGAACTGGAGTTTGCACTCGAACGTATCGCCGTCAACGCAAAACGGGCTGGAGACATCATCAGCCATATGCGCGGGTTCATTCGCAAGGAAGAACCCCGCACGGAGCTTGCCGACGTGAACCAGCTGGTTCGCGAGGCAATCGAGATGGTGAGCTCGGAGTTGCACCATCGCGAGATCGGATGCGCGCTCGAGCTTGGAGAGTCGCTTTCGCACGTGCCGGTCGACCCGGTGCAGATACAGCAGGTGATACTCAATCTTGTCCGCAACAGCATGGAGGCCATCTCGGGTGGCAATTCGGCCGAGCGGAACATCGTGGTTTCGACGCGCCGCGTCCATCCCGGAGCTATCGAGTTGGCTGTCAGTGACACAGGGCCGGGGCTCGACAAGGACGTAGCGCAGAAGGTGTTCGACGCGTTCGTTACGACGAAGCCGGAGGGAATGGGTATTGGCCTCTCGATCTGCAAGTCGATTATCGAGGCTCACGACAGTGAGTTGATTGCCGAAAACCGTCTGGCTGGAGGCGCTCTGTTCAGGTTTGTGCTCCATACCGACTGCGAACGAGGTGAACCGTGAGTGACGATCAAACCGTATTCCTTGTAGACGATGAGCCGGATGTGCGAGCGTCGATCAGCATGCTGATACGTTCAATCGGGCTGCGCGTCGAGACTTTCGAGTCGCCCAGGGACTTCCTGGAGTCATACGACCCTGAACGTGCCGGCTGTATCGTGCTGGATATGCGCATGCCGGGAATGAGCGGCCTGCAGTTGCAGGAACGGCTCGGACAGATGGGCCTGCACCCGCCCATCGTCATGATCTCGGGCCATGGCGAGATTCCGAACGCGGTCCAGGCCGTGCAGAACGGCGCGGTCGACTTCCTGCAGAAACCCGTGAATGACCAGTTGCTACTCGACAGAGTCCAACAGGCGCTTGCTCTCGATAAGGAGAACCGCGAAAACCATGATATCGCGACAGCTGCGCAGTCTCGCTACGATCGCCTCACGCGCAGGGAGCGCCAGGTTCTCTCCGGTGTCGTGGCAGGCAAACTGAACAAGACGATTGCGGCCGAACTCGACGTCAGCACGCGAACTATTGAGATTCACCGAGCGAACCTGATGGAGAAAATGGAGGCGAGATCACTGTCGGCACTAATGCAGATCGTCGCCCACGTCGAATTCGTCCAGGAATAGGCACGGCAGGCCCGTGGCATACCGGCTCGCAAACCGAAGAGTTCTTACGTAGCGCCACGCGTACACATCAGCATGTCCATTCCCTAGAGTCGGAACCGGTTGAACGGAAATCCGACCTGGTGAGTGCAGCTGATGGCCAAGAATGTATGTGAATCGTTGCTGGATACGTTGGCGCAGGTCGGGGTCCAGCAGATCTTCGGAATGACCGGCGACGCGTTGAACCCGTTCCTCGATGCAATTCGCCGCGACGGGCGATTCGAGTGGATCGGTGTTCGCCACGAGGAGACGGGGGCATTCGCCGCAGCCGCACAGGCAAAGATAAGCGGGCGCCTCGCGGTCTGCTGCGGAACCGTAGGGCCGGGTGCGATTCACTTGATCAACGGCTTGTACGATGCGAAGCGGGATCACGCGCCGGTACTGGCCATCACCGGCCACGTGCCGCTATCGGAGCAGGGTACCGACTACTTCCAGGAGGTCGACATCCTCAACCTGTTCCAGGATGTCGCTACCTACAACGAGTTCATAAACAGCCCCGCTCAGCTTCCACGAGTCGCGCAACAGGCGGTGCAGACGGCGCTGACCCGCGGCGGTGTTGCTCACCTCTCGATACCGACAGACGTGATCGCACAGACCGTGCCGGATAGTCCGCTTGCGCGCGAGGTATTCGTGCCGAAGGCGCACGTCATGCCCTGCCCCGACGAGTTGCAACGAGCGGTGGATCTGCTCAACCGGGGTGGGAAGATCACGATACTGGCTGGCGACGGCTGCCGCGAATCTCGCGAGGAGCTGCTGGCGTTGGCCGAAAGGCTGAACGCGCCGATCGTACGGACGCTCCGAGCCACCGACGTCGTCGAGTATGAGAATCCATACTGGATCGGTGGTACCGGCATGCTCGGCTCGCCCCAGGGGCTGGCTGCGCTGGACGACTGCGACACGCTGCTGATGCTGGGGACCGACTTCCCGTACAGCGTGTTCCTGCCGAAGAACAAGGACATCATCCAGGTCGATATCAAGCCCGAGCGGCTTGGCAAGCGCTGTCGTGTGACCGTCGGTCTCATCGGACATGTCAAACCGACATTGCAGGCGCTACAGGCCAAGGTCGAGCCAAACGCCGAGACCGGATTTCTGCGCCGCCTGCAGCAACAGCGCGCGAACTGGGATTCGCGCATGGACGCGAAGGCGAGTGTCTCGCGGGGGAATACGGGCCGTGTTCCTCCACAGGCGGTAACGCGCCTGGCTTGCGACCTGGCAGACGACGACGCGATCTTCGTTGCCGATGTCGGCCTGATCACCGGTTGGGCGGCCAGGCATCTTCGCTTGCGCGGGAAGCAGCGCCTGCTGGGGTCATTCAACCATGGCTCCCTGGGCGTCGCCGTACCGGCGGCAATCGGCGCGCAACTGCTGGATCGGCGCCGGCAAGTCGTGGCGCTGGCAGGCGATGGCGGCTTCAACATGATGATGCAGGATCTGATAACCGCCGTTCGGTACGAACTGCCGATCGTGTTCATCGTACTGAACAACCGAAAACTCGGATTCGTCGAAGTGGAAATGCAAGCCTCAGGCTTCCCGCGCTTCGGAACGAAGCTGCAGAACCCGGATTATGCGAAGGTCGCGGTCGCCTGTGGCGCAATGGGCGAGACGGTTTCCGACCCGAACGAGCTCGAGGACGCGATTCGGGCGGCGTACCGGGCACGAGAGGCCTGTGTTCTCGACGTACAGGTCAACCCCGACGAGCTGTTGTTTCCGCCCAAGATCGATGCGGCACATGCTTGGGGCTTCAGCCTGGCAAAACTGAAAGAAGTGTTTGTCGAAGAGGAGGCATTCTGATGGCGCGGACGATGGGCCAGGATGCAGAGCGCGTGACGGGCTTTGACCGGCTCAACAGTGCCGCTCTCAACAAGGGAACGGCGTTCACCGCTGAAGAGCGCGATCGGTATCAGCTGCGCGGGTTGCTCCCGGCCGCCATATCCGACCCACACATACAGGAACAGCGTGCGCTGGCGAATCTGCGCCGAAAGGCATTTGATATCGAGCGATACGTGTATCTTCTCGCTCTGCAAGGCCGCAACGAGAAGTTGTTCCATCGACTTGTCGCGAACAACATCGACGAGATCATGCCGCTGATCTACACGCCGACGGTCGGTCAGGCCTGCCAGGAGTTCGCCCACATCTTTCGACAGCCGCGCGGGTTCTACATCACCCCGGACGACCGTGGACGCATTCGAGAGCACCTCGACCATTGGCCGGAGCGCGACGTTCGCATGATTGTCGTGACCGATGGCGAGCGAATCCTGGGGCTGGGCGACCTGGGCGCGAACGGCATGGCGATCCCGATCGGGAAGCTGGCTTTGTACTCGGCGTGCGCCGGGATTTCGCCCAGCCAATGCATGCCTGTCATGCTCGACGTCGGTACCAACAACGAGGAGCTGCGCAACGATCCGCTCTACCTCGGCATCGATCGCCCGCGGCTGCGCGGACCCGAGTACGATTCGCTGGTCGACGAGTTTGTGAACGCGGTTCAGAGCGCTTTCCCGAACGCGCTGATCCAGTTCGAAGATTTCCTGACACCGAACGCCTACACGTTGCTTGGCCGGTACCGGGACAATGTGCTCTGCTTCAATGACGACATCCAGGGCACTGCTGCGGTCGCGCTCGCCGGCGTCCTGGCGTCGACACGAATCGTCGGCAAGCGCCTCGAGGATCTCCGGATCATGTTTCTCGGAGCCGGCTCCGCGGCCACCGGGATCGCCGACCTTATCTGCTCGGCCATGCAGGAGGCCGGGCTTGATGAACGGTCAGCCCGGGAACGCCTGTGGTTCGTCGATCGAAGTGGCCTGGTCGTAGAGAATCGCGCCGGGCTTCGTCCCCATAACCTGCCTTATGCGCATCCCGTACCGAACGTCGAGTTTACCGAGGCGATCCGCCAGGTTCGTCCGAACGTGCTGATTGGCGCAACTGGCTCCGCAGGTGCATTCTCGGAGGACGTCGTGCGCCTGATGTCCGAGTTCAATGACCGTCCCGTGATCTTCGCACTGTCGAATCCAACATCGAAGGCAGAGTGCACGGCGGAACAGGCTTATGCCTGGAGTCAAGGACGAGCCGTCTTTGCGAGCGGCAGTCCGTTCGGTGAAGTCGAGTTGGATGGCCGGCGATACCGTCCGGGCCAGGGCAACAACGCCTACGTCTTCCCGGGGATCGGCCTCGGCGCGATCGCCTGCGGGGCCCGGGCCATCAGCGACGAGATGTTCCTCGAATCCGCACGCGTCCTGGCGGGCATGGTCAGCCGGGACGACCTGGCCGAGGGGGCCGTCTATCCTCCGCTTCGGAACATCAGGGATGTGTCATTGGCGATTGCCGCCGCCGTCGCTCGAAAGGCCTGGGAGCAGGGTCTTGCCAGGGCCGGGGAACCCGAGAATATCGAGCGTGCGATACGGGCGCAGATGTACAGCCCTGACTACTGAGAGATACCGAGGTTCCAATGCGTGACATGAAACCCATGCGAATCACGTTCGCCACGATACCGCGTGCGCTCGAGCAGGCACGGCAGTTTCGAATGCTCCAGGAGCCTGAGCAGGCAGAGAGCATCTGCCTGGACATACTCGAGATCGACAGCCGGCACCACGATGCGTTGATTCTTCTTATTCTTGCGGTAACCGACCAGTTCTCGAGAAGTGGCCAGATGCTCAACCCGAAACGTGCATCGCGGTTGACCAGCCAGTTGACTGACGCCTACGAAATTCTCTATTACCGGGCACTGATCTGTGAACGGCGGGCACGTGCCATGCTGGTGGAGAGCATGTCGCGCTCGTTCACGTGGGAATATTTTCGCGAAGCCATGCAGCTATACCGCCAGGCGATGGACTGTCGGCCGGAACGCAACGACGACGCAATCCTGCGTTGGAACGCCTGCCTGCGCACGGTGCAGCGAGAACGCCTCGAGCCACGCACGGACAGCAATGCGCTGACTGAGCAGGCTAGCTGGTAAGCGGTATAGCCGGACCGGCAGTGAGCGCATCGTGCTTTCCGGCTCAACTCCGGCGCCGGGTCCGGGAGAAACCCAGGTGTGCGATGTCTGCCGGGAAGAGCATTCCCCAATTCCATTCGAGAAACAGGCGGAGTTTTCGCGCCAGCGTGGGCACTCGAAGCAGGTAGACTCCGCGCCAAAGCAGCCACGCAACAAACCCTGACAGACGGATGCCGAAGACCTCCGCGACCGCCTTGTTGTGGCCGATCGTCGCGAGCGCCCCCAGCGGCCTGAAGCGAAAGGGCTGCGTCTCCTCTCCCCGGATCGCCGCGCACAAATTGTGCGCAAGCTGCTTCGCTTCGCGCGTCGCAAACTGCGCGGTCGGCGGTGCCGGTAGACCGCTCCAGTCATTCTCGATATGAGCGCAATCGCCCAGCGCCCAAAGGCCCGGAACACCGGGCACGGACATGTCCGGGTTTGTCGCAACACGGCCGCGAATCTTGTCGACGGGCAAAGACTCGATCAGGGGATTCGGAGCAGTACCTATCGTACAGATGACCGTGCCGGCGGCGATTCGTTGGCCGCTGTTCAGCTCGATGCTGCGTGCGTCAATACGTTCCGCCCGCGCGTTGAGGCGAATATCGAGGCCGCTACGCGTCATCTTCCGCAACGCGAAATCCCCGAGCCCCTCGGGCAATTCAGGCAACAGGCGGTCGCCCGAATGCACCAGGCAAACCTTGCAGTCCTCGGGGTCGAGGGTCGGGTAGTACCTGAGGCTCGAGCGCAGGAAGTCCGAGATCTCACCGGCAACCTCGACACCGCTGAAACCGCCACCCAGCACGGCGAACGTCGTCAGCCACCGGCGTAGCCGGACATTCGGCTGCAGCGTTGCCTGCTCCAGCCGCGAAAGAATCCGGTTGCGGAGAAAGAGCGCGTCGCCGACCGTCTTCAGTGGCAGAGCATACCTGGCCATCCCGGGCACCAGGGCGAGATTGGCGCCTACACCACACGCGAGTACCAGTTCGTCGTACTCGATGGTCCCTGGCCCTTCGCCCAGGTAGTGAATCTTGCGTGCCTGCAAGTCGATGTCACTGACACGCACCATGCACAGCGTTGCCCGCCCGGCGATCTGGCGCAGCGGCGCCACCACGTGACCCGGAAGAATAGACGCACCCACGACTTCCGCGAGCAGCGGGCTATACGTGATGTGGTTCTCCTTACTCACGATCGTGACGGTGCAGCCTGCCGGAATGCTCTTCTGCAGATTTGCTGCAAGCGTGGCTCCGGCGAAGCCGCCGCCGAGTATGACTATTCGCTTTCCCGTCACCGCTGGTTCCTCGTGGGGAATCTCCAATACGGGCAACTTATGTCTGCGTCATCGGGAGTTGAATACACGGAAACCGAAGAGGGACTACGTGGCGGCACGGGTTATTGACCGCGTCGTCACGCCGGTAAGGTAGCTCGCGAATTCGCCGGGTCGGGAGTGCGCTCCGCCGGCAGACAGTCAATCAACAGCTAGGAGAAATGCAATGAAGGTCCAAGACAAGACAGCAATTGCGCTGGGCATTTGTGCGGCATTGGCGGCATCGGCCGGAAGCGCTGCATCGAGAGCAGCTCCCGACTCATCGCCGTTCGCGTTTCAGGAGTTGTCCGCCGGCTACATGGTCAGTGGCGACCACTCCGGCAATGAGGGCGAGGGCGCTTGCGGCGAAGGGTCGTGCGGCGGCGATGACGCCAAGGGCGAGTCGGAAGGTGCCTGTGGCGAGGGGTCCTGTGGAGCGGCCGACGACAAGGGCGAGTCAGAGGGTACCTGCGGTGAAGGGTCCTGCGGGGCCGCCGAAGACAAGGCCGAGGCGGAAGGTGCCTGCGGCGAAGGGTCCTGCGGGGGCCAGTTCTAAGCGGCCCGCCAACGAAGGAGACGTAACAATGAATGCCGCACAAAAGTTCGTCGAGTGCCTGGAGAACGAGGGCGTCACCGAGATCTTCGGTATTCCCGGGGAGGAGAATCTTGCGGTCATGGATGCGCTGCTGTCCAGCAACATCCGCTTCATTCTCACCCGTCACGAACAGGGTGCAGCGTTCATGGCCGACGTGTACGGACGCCTGACCGGCAGGGCAGGCGTCTGTCTCGGTACGCTCGGACCCGGTGCTACGAATCTCATTACCGGATTCGCCGACGCAAACATGGATCGCGCGCCGATTGTCGGCATTGCCGGGCAAGGATCCAGCGAGCGCTTGCACAAGGAAAGCCACCAGATCATCGACCTGGTCAGCATGTTCGAGCCCATCTCCAAGTACTGTGCACAAGTCCGAAGCCCCGGCATCGTGAACGAAGTGGTGCGCAAGGCATTCAAGGACGCTCAATCGGAGAAGCCGGGTGGAGCATTCATCGAGTTGCCTGAGGACATCGCGGACATGGAGGCGCCGGATATCCCTCCATTGAGAAGGCAGAGCGCAAGGGTCCCCGAGGCACCGCGGGACAAGATCCGGCAGGCCGCCGAGCTGATATCGAGCGCGAAGTATCCGCTGGTAATGGCCGGTAACGGCGTCGTTCGCGCTGGCGCCTCCGAGGCACTGGTCGCATTCGCGGAGCAGTTGCGAATCCCCGTCGCGACGACGTTCATGGCGAAGGGTGCCATTCCGTCGTCACACGATTGTAGCCTCGGAACGGTTGGGCTGCAGGCCAATGACTATGTCGCCTGCGGGTTTGATCGCGCGGACCTGGTGATCTGCGTCGGCTACGACATGGTCGAGTATCACCCGAATCTGTGGAACCCGGATCGTGATCAGCGAATCGTCCATATCGATGCGACACCCGCTGAGGTCGATGCGCACTACATCCTGGAAGCCGGTGTTGTCGGCGATATCGCGCGGTCCCTGAACGGCATCGCCGGCCTGGCGTCTCCCCAGGCTTCTTTCCAGGCAGGCGGGCTCCGCTCGCACATCATGGAAGAGTTTGCGGCGTACAAGGACGACACGGCAATGCCCATGAAACCGCAAAAGATCATCTGGGACCTTCGGCAGGCGCTGCAGCCGGATGACATCGTGGTGTCGGACGTCGGCGCCCACAAGATGTGGATGGCGCGCATGTACCAGGCCGAGAAGCCAAATACCTGCATCATCTCGAACGGGTTTGCGTCAATGGGAATCGGTGTTCCCGGCGCGATTGCCGCGAAGATCGCGCACCCGGACAGGACTGCGCTGACCGTAACGGGAGATGCGGGGTTCCTGATGAACAGCCAGGAGCTGGAGACGGCCCTGCGCATTGGCACGCCGATCGTCGTCCTGGTCTGGAACGACAGCGAGTATGGGCTGATCAAGTGGCACCAACTCCGGCGCTACGGAAGAGAGAGCAACATCCGGTTCACGAACCCGGACCTGGTCCGACACGCCGAGAGCTACGGCGCAAAAGGCTATCGCGTCGAGTCCGCCGCCGACCTTCTGCCGACGATCAAGCAGGCAATCGAAGACGATACTGTCGTTGTCATCGACTGCCCTGTCGACTATCGCGAGAACATGAAGCTCACCGAACAACTCGGCAATCTCGTCTGCCCTATCTGACGAGCCTCGCATGACTCCCAATCTGCCAACGATGGTAAAGGACGCTCGGAGCGTCGACGACGTCGTCGAAGTACGTGCACCGTACGATGGCAAGCTCCTGGCGACCCTGGATGCTGCCGACGGCGAGACGATCGAGCGTGCCTTGAGAACGGCACACGCGCTGTTCCACGACCGCAGCAACTGGCTGCCGAAACGCCGTCGCATCGAGATCCTCGATCGAGCGGTCGAGATCATGCGGCACCAGGCACCGATGCTCGAAAGGCTGGCGGCCGAGGAGGGCGGGAAACCGCTGCTCGACTCCCGGATAGAGGTGGGCCGCGCGATCGACGGCGTACGCAGCGCCGCGGAAGCATTGCGGGGCCAGGCTGGCCACGAGGTGCCGATGGGTCTGGATGCTGCCACTGAGGGCAGGGTCGCGTTCACCACGCATGAGCCGATAGGGCCGATTGTCGCCATCAGCGCTTTCAACCACCCGCTGAATCTCATCGTGCACCAGGTTGCGCCTGCGATCGCCGCCGGCAACCCCGTCATCGTGAAGCCGGCAGAGGACACGCCTCTGTCATGCTACCGGTTCGTGGAGATTCTGCGCGAGGCCGGCCTTCCGGAAGCCTGGTGCCAGGCGCTGGTAGTGAAGGACATCGGCCTGGCAACGCGACTCGTGACTGACGAGCGGGTGGCGTTCTTCAGCTTCATCGGCAGCAGCGACGTCGGATGGATGCTGCGGTCGAAGCTGGCACCGGGTACGCGATGCGCACTCGAGCACGGCGGCGCCGCGCCGGTCATCGTAGCCGCCGACGCCGATCTCGACCTGGCAATACCACTGTTGACGAAAGGCGGCTTCTACCACGCCGGGCAGGTTTGCGTATCCGTGCAGAGGGTGTTCTGTCACGCGAGCATTGCTGAGCAGATGGCCGCGCGACTCGCTGAGGCGGCAGGGAATCTCCATGTCGGTGACCCGTTGCTGGAGACCACTGACGTTGGTCCGTTGATTCGGAGCAGCGAGGTAAATCGCGTACATGAGTGGGTGCTCGAGGCGCGCCGGTCTGGCGGAACAGTACTCACCGGCGGCAGGACGCTGACGGATAGCTGCTACTCCCCGACGGTCCTGCTCAATCCGCCGGATCACGTTGCAGTTTCTCAGCGGGAAGTTTTCGGCCCGGTCGTCTGTGTTTACGCCTACGACGAGCTCGATGAGGCGCTCGCGCGCGCCAATGCCCTGCCGATGGCCTTTCAGGCCGCGGTCTTCACGCGCGATCTGGATACCGCTCTCGATGTCTCGCGCCGAATCAATGCCTCCGCAGTCATGGTAAATGATCACACCGCGTTTCGGGCCGACTGGATGCCGTTTGCCGGCCTTGGACGATCCGGCCTCGGAACCGGTGGCATCCCCCATACGTTCGATGACATGCAGATCGAAAAGATGACAGTGCTGCGGTCGCAGGCACTGTAGATGAGGAGTAAACGACCATGAACCCCGACTTCGTCGTCAGCGTACTGGAGGTAATGACGTACACATTCGTGTTCGTCATCGGCCTGGTAGCAATGGCCGTGGTGCTGATGTTCATCCTCGATATTTCCCAGACCAAGCAGGCCATCCGCCGAAACTACCCGGTCATTGGTCGCTTTCGCTACTTGTTCGAAGAGATGGGCAAGTTCTTCCGTCAGTACTTCTTCGCAATGGACCGCGAGGAGTTGCCGTTCAACCGTGCCGAGCGAACCTGGGTTTACAAGGCGGCCAAGAACGTCAGTACCGTAACCCCCTTCGGCTCGACGCGTGACCTTCGTTCGACGGGCACGGTCCTCTTCGTGAACTGTCCGTACCCGACGCTTGACGTTGATGCGGCGACAGCGTCCGAGGTCACGATAGGCCCGTATGCCAGCACGCCCTATACCACCGCTTCGCTGTTCAACATCTCGGGGATGAGCTACGGGGCGATCTCCAAACCAGCGGCGCTGGCGCTCTCGAACGGCGCGAGAATGGCCGGGTGCTGGATGAACACCGGCGAAGGTGGCCTCTCGCCTTATCACCTCGAGGGCGGGGCCGATATCGTATTCCAGATAGGAACGGCGAAGTACGGTGTCCGCAACGAAGCCGGGCAACTTGACGATGATCGTCTGCGCGAAGTGGCTGCCCACGAGAAGGTCCGGATGTTCGAGATCAAGTTGAGCCAGGGCGCGAAGCCCGGCAAGGGCGGGATCCTGCCGGGCGACAAGGTTACAGCCGAGATAGCGGCGATACGTGGAATTCCGGAAGGCAAGGACTCGATCAGCCCGAACCGCCACCCGGAAATCGAATCGGAGTCCGACCTGCTGGACCTGATCGAGCGAGTCCGTTCGGTGACGGGGAAGCCGGTTGGCTTCAAGGCCGTCATCGGCGCATCGGACTGGATCGACCGCCTCTTCCAGGCGATCAACGAACGAGGCATTGAGAGCGCCCCGGACTTCATCACGATAGACAGTGCGGACGGCGGGACCGGAGCGGCGCCGACGAGCCTCATCGACTACATGGGCCTTCCCGTTCGCGAGAGCCTGCCGATGGTCGTGAACAAGCTTGTCGAGTACGACCTGAAGAACCGCGTCAAGGTGGTCGTCTCCGGAAAGTTGGTCACCCCGGCGGAAGTGGCCTGGGCATTGTGCGCGGGAGCAGATTTCATCTGCTCGGCCCGCGGCTTCATGTTTGCGTTGGGGTGCATCCAGGCGCTGCAGTGCGACAAGAACACCTGCCCGACGGGGATCACGACCCACAAAAAGCGCTTACAGAAGGGATTGGACGCGACAGACAAGGCGGAGCGTGTCCGGCACTACGTAGAAAACATGGTGTACGAAGTGGGCGTCATCGCGCACTCGTGCGGCGTACGGGAAGCGCGGGACCTGAAGCGGCACCACGCAAGAATCGTAACTGAAAACGGTAGCTCGGTACCTCTCAGCGATGTATACGGCGAGACCGCGACAACCTGGAGACAGCATTCATGAAACCTCTCATCGAACTTTCGCAAAAGGCGTTCACCTTGTTGAACGGTATTGGAGACTATGTCTCGATGCTCGCATTACGATTGCTGCTCGCCTGGGAGTTCTGGGCGGCGGGCGTCAAGAAGTTCAACGGCCAGAACTGGTTCGAACGGATACAGGACGACTTTCCGTTCCCCTTCAGCGTCATACCGACCGACATAAGCTGGGCCATCGCGACATGGTCCGAGCTGATCGGTGCTGCGGCACTGTTCGTTGGCCTCGGCACGCGATACGCTGCGGCAACGCTGATCATCCTGGACATCGTGGCCCTCGTCAGTGTTCACGCCGACAACGGCTACAATGTTTGCAGCAACGGGTTCAAGCTTCCGCTCATCTATTTCCTGATGCTACTGCCGTTGCTCCTGAACGGACCCGGCAAGGCGAGCCTGGATGCGCTCGTCGCCAGGTACTTCAAGTAGGTAGCGTGCCCGGGGGCTGCCGCCCGCGAAAGCGAGCGGCAGCCCCCGGGGATGGGAAAGTCCGGCGCCGGCTAGTCACCAACCCGTGCCCCGATGCCGCGCACCTTCAGGTCACCGCCATCGGCATCCAGTCCCAACTCGATCGCCATGATGCCCTGCACCGTATCGAATTCGATATCGACGCGGTTGTCGGGGAACGGTCGGATTCCGAGCAGCCGGTAGTCGCCGAGGTCTTCTTTCACCCTTTGCGCGAGTTCGGCGATGGCCTCGGCGCCGTGCTTTTCGAGCAATGCCGGATGAATCGTCTTCTCGATCCACGCCCGGCGTGCGTCATCATCGTCGGCGTCGATGACGTTCAGCATCTGCGCGGAAATCTCGCTGACCGGCGTCGCGGGCAGCTGCCACCGGGCCGCGGCGGAGCCTGCCGGCGCTGTCGGCGCGGACCCAACGCGGACGAGCTCGGGAGGCGGCG
>JGI12291J13898_1000132_pt1 | contig 38289 bp, 57 predicted proteins | sample TtaePargueraPR_4_FD_13898 | JGI IMG/M metagenome (IMG submission 13898) | reverse complement strand
AAAATAGTAGTTTTGAACTGCGTCACAAATATTTAACGGAATAATTTTCTGCACCGGGTGTGTATTTCAGTGGTTTGTCGCTGCCACTGGGCTCCGGGGCGGAAAAATGGAATCCTGAATGTTCGTGCGCCATTTATTCGGGGTGACACAGCAGTGTTTCTCTTGCCACTAGCGGCTGTCGGAATTCCTACTGGATGGAGAAAAATAATGCAGACACAGATGAGAGAGTTGTACCGGGTGCGGGGGTTGAGTGCGGGGCTGGATTGGATACTGATGTGCCCCGACCCCGGCGCCCGCCAGGCGCTGCTGGAACTGGTGGCCGAGGAGATCACCGCGAGCGTGGACGGCGTGGTGTACGCGCTGCAGGCGAGTACCGGGGTGCTGGTTGGGCAGGGTGATGAGGTGGCGGGGGCGGCGTGAAACAGAGCTGTATGGCTATACAGTTGTTTGGTGTGGTAATATTTTTGGCCTCACGGCGTCATGCGGGCTAAATGGGCGCTATTAGGAGGGCGGATTGCCACACCAAATCGGCTAAGTCGTTGATTTTAAAGACTTGTCGGTCTGCTTGTGGCTCCTGAGGTCGCGGGTTCGATCCCCGTCGGCCACCCCATATTAAGCCCTTGATTTTCAAGGCATTTCAGAGCCCCGCCCCGTGCGGGGTTTTGTTTTTCTAGGCTCAGTGTACGAATTCGGTGTACGAATTATTGCCCCAATCGCCGTTCTGGCGTTCCCCTCTCTGTACGTCCATCCAGCATGTCCACGCCTTAATTCTGGCTCCCTGGTATCGGTATCTGTAAATAATTCAAAAAAAAGAGTTTTAGGGGTTGCAGTTGTGCGCAATGCGCATATAATAAATTCCAAGAGCTGAGGAGTTCAGCACTTCCGCCCCGGCGGCACCGGGATTCCGAAAGGAGAACATCATGAAAGACCAAATCGACAACATCTTTGGGCGCCTTCTCGAAAACGGTAACGTAGCTGTGATCTACGAAACTGACGGCGCTCCTGTCACCCGCCTTGATGCCAGCGTCTATCCGGTTGATTCCGAGGGTAACGAAAGCGATTTCAGCGCTCGCTATGAGCACCCGGAGGGCATCATCCTCACCCGTGCTGATGCAGAAAAAATTGGTATTGAAATCGAGTAATCTGAACGGCCCCGCGAGTGCGGGGCATACCCACTATGACAGATGCACTGATACACCTGCGCGTCCCCGCCGCCCTCAAGGGCCGCTGGGTGCGCGCCAGCCGGGCCGCTGGACTGCGGCTCACCGATTGGATTGTTGAGGCCGTGGAGAGAGATATGCAGCAGCAAATGACCCGGGTGGCAATCCCGGATGAAATCCAGTTTTGCGATCTGAAACTGGCGCGCGACAGCGACGGGCATGTGAGTTTCGATTGGGCGCCGATTGAGAAAATCTGTACGGCCAGTGGTCTGGACGTAGCGGTATTGCGCGACGGCCCCGAGGACAATGTGGCCGGCCTGATCGTGGCCTGGTATCAGGAGCACCGCCAGCGCGGCGGCGAGCAGGATGTCGTGGCCGAGGATCTGATCGGTGAGGTGCGCATAGAGGACGCGGCTGGCCAGAGCGCCAGCCATGCACCGGGGCGCGCATGAGCCAACCAACCCCCGCCCAGGTAATCGCGCTACGCGAGTCTATCCAGTCCCGCGAGGGCCTCGGCATCACCGCCGCCCAAGACTACTGCGCGGCCATGCTCTACACCAGCCGCCGCGCTTGGCAGCAGTGGGAGCGCGGTGAGCGTAAAATGCACCCGGCGTTCTGGGAGCTGGCGCGGATCAAGGCCGGCCAGATATGACTGTTTATGGTGTTTCTGTGGACGGCTTTCTGGCGCGGTTCAGTGAGACTACACGGTCTGGCGTACGGTTGTAGCGCTCGGCCATGGAGCGGGTCTTGTGGCCGGTGAACTGCTGCACGTCACCATCGAAGTCTGAAGCGGCCTTGATCTTCATATCGTGGAATCGGAAGCGCTCTTTGATTGCACCTGCAGCCAGTGCCGCGCGCTGTTCCCGCTGCCATACGGCGTTGAAGCCGTCGCGGGTGTAGCGGCGGCCGGTGCGGCTGCGGAGGATGTGCGCGGTCTGGATCTTCGCCTCGGTGTTTGTGGCCAGCGCGCGGTTCACGGCGTCGCGCAGGGCCGGGCTCCACAGCTTCAGCTGCTGCTTGCCGGTCTTGGCTTGGATGATCAGCAGACCATCTTCCTGGATGTGCTGGCGGGTGAGGGCGAGTACATCCTGCTGGCGCGCGGCGCACAGGTAGCTGATTTCCATGGCGCACTGGTGCATGGTGTGGCCGCGCTGGCCCAGCCAGTCATAGAACGCCTCGAATTCCCAATCTTCGACGTAGCGACCACCTGGTCCCTCTGCGAGGGGGCGCACCACGGTGGTTGGATCCTCGATCGCAACAAAACCGCGCGCCTTGCCCCATTTCATGAGGATGCCGAGGAAAGTGCGCTCGCGGTTGGCTGCGGCCGGGTACTCCGCGCCACGGGCGTCCATGTACATCTGTACCAGCGGGCTAGTGATGGCGTCCGGAGACATCTCGCCGAACGACTCACGGATCTGTTTGCTATAGCGCAAGTAGTCTTTCTGGGTCTCTGGACTGATGTGCTTGGTGTACTGGGGGGCGGCGAAGTAGAGGTCGATCAGGTCGGCGACGGTGAAGGTCTTCTGCACCAGGTTGGCGAGGTAGCGCTCGTACGCGGCCCACACTTCGGAGCGGCTGGCGTCGGTGCCGGCGAGGTGCGCGGTGGGTTCCCCTTTCTTGCGGACCCGGTATCCCCCTTTGTAACGCGCCACATGCGGCGGCATCCAGGCATTTTCTGGATTTCTTTGTCTGCCCATTTTCTGGATCTTTGTCTGTTAGCTGGCTTTCGGTAGCTTGAACCCCGAAGGCAGGGTACTGCTGTTGGCCGCGGGCGTCGAGCTGATGCGGGCGAGAGCGGCCTGGTTGACCATATCCCACGTCAGCGACAGCTGGCCGTCCTTGCGGCGCACGTAGGGGATGCGGTTGGCATCCAGCACCTGCTTCTGCGCCTCGGGGCTGCTGGCGCCGGTGAGGCGCGAGAGCTCGGTTTTGGTGAGTAGCTGGCTCATACGGGGCTCTTCTGTCCGGGTTCCAGGTGCCACGGGATGGTGATGTGGCAGTGGGTGCAGTACTTGATCTGCTGGGTGCGGATCAGTACCAGGTGCGGGTTGCCGCACTCCCAGCACTGTTTGGTGTTCTGGCGCCATGCTGCGCGGTCTGGCTGCTGTTGGTTGCTCATGCTGCCACCTTCAAATGTAGGGCGTTGCTTGCCATATTCGCCCGCACCAGCGCTTCCGCCAGCGGTGGGCACACTGAATTACCGCATTTCGCCACCTGCTGGGTTTTGGTGATGGTCTGCCCGGTACCGTCACGATCGATGATGTAGTCGGCGGGGAAGCCCTGGGCTTTGAACAGTTCGTGAGGTTCCAGCATACGCATGCCGATATCGACGATCTGGTAGGGCTCGCCTTTCACCATCACCAGGCCCATGCGCGCCTTGGTGGGGATGGTGTGCATCGGTTCGTTGAGTGCCTGCCACTGGCCGCCTTCGCTGTAGTACTTCATCAGGAATGCACGCACCTGTTCACCGCGGCCGGTACCGGCGTTGCGGCTCAGGTGTGCGGTGACAACCTGGTTCTGGGTGCCGCGGGTGGTGATGGTCGGGTAAGGTGTATCGATACCCACACCGGTGACGCCGCCGAAGTGCTTGGCCAGAAACGCGGTGACCAGTGCGAAGTGCCCGCCCTTGATGCTGGCGACCTGTGTGCGCAGGGGTTCTGCTGCGCTCCATGAGCGCGGGTTGGATCCGTTGGCGTGCTCGGTCAGGAACTGCGCCTGCTTGCCGACGATGTACGGCTCGGGGCTATCGATCACAAAACGCTGAATGCCGCGGGCAATGCGGCGCTGGGTGTTCTCGGCCAGCGGGCGTTTGCGTTCGAAAATACTGGGGCAGGGCAGGCTCCAGTCGATGATGTCCGCCGCGGTGCGGTAGGGCTGCAGGCCGGGGCCGTGGGTGGGCGCGGGCCATGCAATGGGCTGGCCGTCGCAGCGGGCGATGAGGAACAGGCGCTTGCGGATGGTGGGTGCACCGAAGTCGCAGGCACGCAGCTCGCGGGTTTCCACCTGGTAACCGTGGCGGCGGATGGCGTTCAGGAATGATTGGAAGGTGTTGCCGCGGCGCTTTTTGCAGGGCAGGTACTCGCCCTCGCCATTGCGCACCACCGGGCCCCACGTTTTGAACTCTTCCACGTTCTCCAGAATCACCACGCGCGGGCGCACGGTGCCGATCCAGCGCAGCACCACCCATGCGAGGCCGCGTACGCGCGGGGATACCGGTGTGCCGCCTTTGGCCTTGGAGAAGTGCCGGCAGTCCGGCGAGAACCAGGCGAGGCCGACCGGGCGGCCCTGGCAGGCTTCGCGCGGGTCCACTTCCCACACGCTTTCACAGTAGTGGCGCGTCTGCGGGTGGTTGACGGTGTGCATGGCGATGGCCTGCTCGTCGTGGTTGATGGCGATATCCACCGGGCGGCCGAGCGCGGCCTCGATGCCGGTACTGGCACCGCCGCCACCGGCGAAGCTGTCGACGATCAGCTCACCGAAGTTGAAGCCGATCTGGGGTGGGGTGCGGTATTGCAGGGTCATTCGGCTTGCTCCTGCTCGGCAGTTTCCACGCGCTTGAACTCCACTACCCATACCCACGGGTTTTTTGCCCAACTCCCTGCACCGTTGATTCGATTCCAGAGGATGGCGAATGAGGTTCTCTCGTCGGCGACGTAGTCGCCTGCAACTCCGGATATTTCCGGCGGAAGATTTGGCGGTTGGACTCCTTCTGCCTTGGCATCTTCAGCGCTGATATCCTGGAGCCGCTCAACGCGAACACCGGTAATTTCCAAAGTGATACGGCTGGCCCAGCGGGGCATGTGGATTGAGGGGCGCCAATTGATCTCTTTCTTGAGCAGGGTCTTGCCGTTGACGCCTATGGCGTCATAGAAGTTGCCAGGGTTGCGCTCTTCGCCATCGGCTTTGTAGAAAAGCGCTGCCTTGGTTCCACCGCGGGGATTGCCATGCAGATGTTCCTCGGGGTTTCCATAGAGTTCCGCATCCCATGGGAAGAGGTCGTATTCGCAGCCGGTTTCATAATCGAGTGATTCTTTGGCAACCTGCCAAGTTTCGCGCACCCAGAGTCGGTCTCCGGGCTGGCCTAATGGGCAGCGAAACAGTGTCTGAATGCCGTGCGCGTTGTAGTCGCCATTGGAGTTCTTAACTACTCGCCGCGTCTGCGTCTTACGACCATCCAGAATGGCACGCACCATTTCCCCGTTGAATAAAATTGGGCGCTCTTTCACGCTGCCTTCTCCTGTTCGATATGTCGGTTGATGATCCAGTTCTCTAGGTACTGCTCTGCCCGGTCATAGAATTTCTGTTCGTCCTGCTTCTGGTCCACGCGACGCGTGGGAAGTATCTCCGCGATCCAGCCAAAGTCGACGATGAGCTTTTCGTTTACTCCGCGCTTGGCGTTGTCCAGCATCGGCTGCACGTCCGGACCGGTGTCATCGAGTTGAAGCCGATCTGGGGTGGGGTGCGGTATTGCAGGGTCATGCGGCAGTCTCCGGGGAATCCACGCACTGTAGGCCCTTAATCCGGTCGAGAGTAACTTCACCGTCCGTGGTGCTTTCCAGTCGGTGCAAATGCGTTTTGAGCATGTACAGCGGTATGACGCAGTTGTGGTCAGTGTCTATGTAAAACTGCCCCTCTCCATCGAAGTTTGGGTCGTTGGCGTACAGGATCTGGGCCCCGTTGGTATAGCCCACGAATGTAAGCTCATCGTGGACATTTCCCTGGGGATTCTCCAATTTGGTACCGCAATCAGTTACGGGGGCATCCGGGGTGGCGGCGAGCATGGCGATATACTCTTTCAGAGAATGACGAGAAACCTCGATGTAACCCTGGTCGTCATAAGCCGAATCAAATAAACCAATTTCTTTGCAGAACTCGCGCACAGCCTCCGCTTTTACTTGCTCATCCGGTACTGCTGGCTGGGGGCGGGTGTATTCATGCTCGACCCCGCCTCGGCAGAACTGCGGCCCTACAACGGCCGGGTATCCACACGTCAGACATTTGCGGTGCGGGTCTTTCGCAGACTCCGCACTCTCTGCCTGCTGGGATAGGGCGGCAGCCACAACGCGACACAGCTCCAGGACCCGGGCACTTGGCATACCACCACGGTTAGCAGCGTTCCCCAGCTTGTCTAGCGCTTTATGCGCTTCACGCATCTTGTCCATCACGCCACTCTCTCCTGCTCAGAAAATTGATCGTGCAAAACCTTATACATGATCTTGTCTGCCCGCTCTGGGTCGTACAGAGAAAACCATGCTGCAATCGTGTAGCACCCGAAGCCGTGAATCCGTTTTTTGAATCTCGAAAGCTTGTGCCAGCTCACGCCACTCTCTCCTGTTTACGGGGAATAATCTCCGCCTTCCATCCCCAGTCTGATAATAAAAAGCCTTCGTCCCGCATTATTTTCTTCACCACTTCAATCTCTGGATCGCATAGCGGCTGAAGCTCGTTAACACGAATGCCTGGGGCTTCAAATACGGTCGCCTCAAGGTCTGGGGTTTTGCGCTTTGAATCGGGGCGGAAGCCCTCGGCAAACACGGTGACGCGCCAGGTGTGCTTGCCGTCGATTGCCTGGTCTATTTTTTCCGGCTTGTGCATCTTCCGTTCGCGGTTGCGGTCGCGGTGGTGGACGCTGAAGCAGGGCTCGCCGTCGCTGTCGAGGCCGTAGGATTCGCGGCCGATCAGTATGGTGCCGATCAGGTAGCGTCGGTCTGCGCGCTGCTGGCGCTGGTGGGCACTTAGTTTGCGGCGGGCGTTGTTGTTGCGTTTGCGGCTCATCCCTCCTGCACCTCCCTGGGCTGTGTGCCGCGCAGGCGGATCCGCTCGGCGTGGCGTTGCCAGATAGGGTGGCGCGGGTCGTTGGCGGTGTACTTGTTCATTGGCTGCGCTTCGCGGCGGTGGGCGCGTTCGCAGGCCATGTGCACGGCGTGGATATCGCCGGCGGTGATATCGCGCTGAGTTGGCAGCACGGCGCTGATGGCGCGGGTGATGATGGTTTGGGTGCGGTGGATCATTGTTATTGGTCTCGGTATTGGATCGCGAGTGGTACCGCTTTGCCTTCGAGGCGGTAGTCGAATTTGCGGGTGCGGCTGGCGATGCGCAGCCACGGGAATTCCCGGTTGAGCTTTTGCTGCAGGCGGGCGCTGTTGGCGTGGCGCAGGTGTCCGGCGTAACTGGCGACGGTGGCGGCGATCACGCGGTACTGTTCCGGCGTGGCGCAGATGCGTCCGTCACGGATGTTGTGGCGCTGCCAGTCGGTAAAGGCCTGGCGCGCGTGGGTGACGACGCGGCGGCGCACCAGGGTGTGGCTGGGCCGCACGATGTAGCCAAGAAAGTCGATGCCGTCCTGCAGCGGGCGCAGGCGGATATCCGGCTTGAGGCGCAGTTGCAGTTCGCGTGCGAGGAAGTCGGTGATCTGCTGTTGCCATTCGGCCAGTTGTGCCCGGTCGCGGTGTACCAGTACGAAGTCGTCGACGTAGCGCAGGTAGCGTTTGGCCTTGAGGGTGTGCTTGACGAATTGGTCTAGTCTGTCCAGATACACATTGGCGAAAAACTGCGAGCTGAGGTTGCCGATGGGCAGACCGCAACCGGGGCGCGCATTCTGCAGGCGCTTGTGCGGCGGTACCTGTGCGCGCTCTGACGCGGTGCCGTGGTTGACCACACCGGCGTGCAGGGGTGGGCGGCGCAGTAGTGCGTGCGTGGCCTGCATGAGTTGGGGGGTGCTGTTTGCCCTGGTCAGTTTCTTCTTCAGGATCGACCACAGGGTGGGGCGGTGGATGGAGTTGAAGAAGTTGTGAATGTCGAGTTGCAGGTACCAGCCGTTGCCCTGGCCGCGCTCTACCTGGCGGGCGAACTGCTGCAGGCGGCGCACGGCGGCGTGGCTGCCTTTGCCCTTGCGGTTGGCGTAGCTGTCGTGAGTGAAGCTCGGCTCCCACAGCCGTTCCAGCTGTGGTACCAGCCAGTGATGCACTACGCGATCGGCGAAGTCCGGAGCGTGAATCTCCCGAGCCTTTGGTCTCGTGGCCACAAAGCAGGCGCTTTTACCCGGCTCCCAGGTGCCGTTGTTGATGCGGCGCTGAAGGTCTAGCAAGCCATCTGCCCACAGAACATCGAATGCCAATTGATTCTGGCTTGGCTTCTTTCCAGAGCGCGCTTCACGCCACGCCTTGTGCAGCTGCCGCAGTGAAAACTCTCCCTCACCGTGATACTCACCGGAACGAACCGCCCGAACACACGCGTTGTTGTTGCGGTGGTTGTTGTTGACATTGCCGTTGTTGAAATTGACCACCCAAACAGCAGCTTTGCCGTGCGCTTGCGACCCTTCCGAACAGCCTTTCTGGTAGTGCGGTTTCGTCATCGGTTGGCCCCCGCGTAATCCGCAGAGGCGGCACGGCCACTCAGTATCTGGGCGCGCTCCGGGTGGGCGTCGCCACTCGGATTCTGGCCCTTTCGGTGTAGTTGACGCTTCCAGCCGCCCGCGCACCGGCCGACTTCCTCGGTGGCGCGGATCAGCGACTCGAACTGCTTGAAGCTTTTGAAGGCGTGAAGCTGGCTTCCCAGTTGCAGGCTGAGCTTGAGCTCGTCGATGGCCCAGATCAGTTCTGACACCCACTGCAGCTGACGATTGCGATCGCGCCAGGTGCGGTGGCAGATGCGCAGCACGGTCATCGCCTGGCTGCGCAACTCGCTGCCGAGAGTGTACTTGTGATAGCGCGCGAAGCCGCGCACGGCCTGCTCGATATTTACAAGCAGCCGCTCGGACTTCTTCACTATTTCTGGCAACTGGTAAGGCTTCATGGCATCACATCAAAAAATCAAAAATTACTGACCGGAACGAACCGCCCGAACACACGCGCCGCTGTTGCGGCGGTAGCTGCTGACAGCCCCGCTGAGGAAAAGGACCACCCAAACAGCAGCGTCATTCCAGGCGCAGGGGGTGCTGGTCCAGTAAAAATCGTTCTGGGTGTCGGGATATTTTTCGATATCGATCGCCGGCAGGTGGCGGCTGGTATCGACCAGGGTTTCCAGCTCTTTGCGGGTGGGCATGCGCCAGCCGTCTCCGAGCTCGTCAATCGCCTTCTGTGCGGCTTCGTAGGTCACGTCTTCGCCGTCTAGCAGCGTTTCGCTCCACTCCAGCCCGTTGTCTTCCATTGTTGTTTTCACAGTTTTTCTCTCCTGGTTGTTAAGGCAAAAAAATCAAAAAGCTACTGACCGGAACGAACCGCCCGAACACACGCGTAGTGGTGGCGGGGGCTGAGGTAGACACTGCCGACGTCGAAAAGGACCACCCAAACAGCAGCGTCATCCCAAGCACACGGTGTGCTGGTCCAGTAGGCGCGGCTGCGCGTATCCGGGTATTGCTCGGTGTCGATGGCCGGGTCGTGGCGGGAGCGATCGACCAGGCTGGCGAGCTCGTCGACGGTGGGCATGCGCCAGCTGTCGCCAAGCTCGGCGATGGCTTTCTCGGCCTCTTCATAGGTCACGGTGTCGCCATCGAGCAGGGTGTGGCTCCACTCCAGCGCGCCTGCCGGTACCGGTGCTGGCAGTTGCTCTTCGTTGGCGGCGGCCAGGTCTATGGATACATTGCCGCTGTGTACATCGATGCTGATGACCTTGCCGGGCATCTTGATATTCAGGTTTTGCATTTTCCTTTCCCCAAAAAATGGGCCCAGTACCTGCGGCCCTAACGGTCTGACGATTGCGCGGAGCGCGGTTACAAATTGGTTAGCTGGCGCTGGCCGTTTCCTCGGCTTCGCGGCTCAGCAGGTCGTCGATCCACACCAGGCCTTTGGCGGTGACCTTGGCGGTGGTGTGGTGTACGCGCACGGGGCCGCGGTAGAACTGGGACAGGTGCGGGTGCAGCAGGCCCTGTTCGACGGCGGTTTTTGTGGGTGCGCACTCCATGCCGGGCCTGCTGTGCAGGTAGCCGTGATCGCGCAGCTTCTTGATCAGGGTGTTGCGGCCGATGCTCAGTTGGCGCGCTGCCTGGGTGAGGGTGAGTAATTTCTCTTGACTCATCTGGCGTTGTCCTCGAGTGGTTCGGTTTGGCCGTACAGCAGCTCGGTGAGCTCGGCGATCTGTTCCTGCTGGATGTCCAGTTGCAGCTGCTGGGCGGCCACGCGCTGTTTCAGGTCGTGGACGATCTGCAGTAGCTGGGAGAATTCATTCACGGGTTGCGTCCCGCGGTTTTGTGGAATTTGCGCTCGCGCCCGATGGCGGGTTCCCAGCGTTCACAACGGGTGCACAGCCAGCCGCGCAGGTAGAGACGGCCGTTGAATACGGGCGCGGTCTGGTGGCCGCACTGGTGGCAGTTGTGGGCGGGTACCTGGTTGCTCACGCGGCATCTCCCCCAAACGGTGGCCAGTCGTTGGCCGGGGTGGGGCGTACGAGCATGGGACGCGGCTTGGTGAGTTTCACGTTGCCTTTGCCAGTGGGCACGGCCATCAGGCCGGTGCTGCGCTCGAGGTTGCGTACGACTTCTATGGTCAGTGCTCTGGGGTGTATGTACACGTTCACGCGAGATCCTCCCGGTTGCGGATACGAATGGTCTGAATGGTGGGGCGGCGCTGGAAGCGGGTGCGGATGAGGTCGCTGGCATCGGGGCCGGCGCCGACGATGATGGTGGCTACCAGGGCGAAGTGGATCAGGCCGTGCTGCATGGCCTTGGCAACGGCGTCGACGCAGCTGCGGGCGTGGAGCTTGAAGAAGCATTCGCCCAGCAGGTTGGCAACGTTGCCGGTGCTGCACCCCATGGCCGCGGCAGTCTCGGCGTGCGTCAGGCCGCGGGCGCGATGGGTCAGCGCTTCGGCCTGGCGGGGTGCCAGTGGGCGGTATTTTGGTTCGGTGCGTTGATGAGTGGCCATGGTTTGCAACTCGTGTGTTTATTGGATTGGCTCAAAATATAGGGATGTCTATATTTGGTGTCAATAGGGGTTCCTATATTTTTGTTGTTGATTGCCTGCTGTATTCGGGGTGGTATTCTTGTGACTCTTGTCACAATAAAGAAAAGAAGGATTCGCGATATGAAGAAGCTGATCTTCAGGGGCGCTTTGGTTGGGGTGCTTTCGATCGGGCTTGCCGGTTGTGCCGGTATGGCTGACTTAACTTCTCAGATGGGAGGGTTAGGGGTGGTCTCGGAGAAGGTTTCGACCTTTGACGGGGCGACGATTGTTGAGGTTTCTCCGCAATTCGTTCATGACCCAAAGCACACGGGGTTTGGTTTTAATGCGTATAAGGTTGGTGCGCGCTGGAACAGCAAGGTTCCAGACTATGTTGGCTTGGTGATGTCATTTAATTCTAGTACGGGGGGTGGCGGTTCTGTTTATACGAATTTGACAGGTATTGATATAAACCTGAACGGTGAGCAGCACAGCTTTACAGCTTCTGGCATGACGAATCATGACGACAGTGGCTGGAATAGTGTGTCCAAGACCATATACACGGAGAGCCAAAATACAGTGGTGATTCCTATGGCTCTGCTTAAGGCCATGGCGAGTTCGGATGACTGTAGGATCAGAATTCATAGCACTGATGGCTATGAAGATGCTCTGTTCTCAATGGAGCGGCGCCCGGGTGGCCAGGGGCTGGCCGTGCTGTCAATTCGTGAGTTTTTGGATCGAGTTGAGACCGTCGGGATAGGTACCGGGGAAGGCTAAGCTGGATTGTTAGTAGAAAGCCCGCGCGAGGCGGGCTTTATTTTTTCCGGGTCATTACGCGGATGTTGTGTTTCAGGAGTTCGGCATGCTCGTGGTCCAGTGAGCCGTCTTCAATTTTCTCCTTGATCAGTTTGACCAGTTCGATGAAGTCATGCGAGGCCGCTACGTCATGCTCTGGGCCTGCTGGCTCAAAGTCTCCGAGATAGTCTGGTGGTTCTGATTCGGTACAGATTCCGGGTCTGTTCAGTGATCCGCGTGGAAGCTCTAGTATGGCTTCAAGTGTTCGTGCACTGCGGGAGCCGATGCTTATTTGTCCCTCCAGAATTAGTTCTGGGTCGCCAATCTCTCGTAGGGCGTGTTTAATCGCAGATTCCCCATGGCTCCGCAGTAGGTTATGCACATTAGCCAGGCGAATGTCTTCAACTGCCTGATCTGACATGTTGCCTTTGCCTGTGGCCAGCCAGGTCGCACTTACACCTAGAAAGTCTGCTATCTGTACCAGGTGCTTGGACCCCTGGGACTTGCCAGTTTCTAGTTGGTTGTAGGTGGGCTGTTTGATTCCGACCCCGTCCGCTACCTCTGCTTGCGTTCTGCGCGCAGCTTTCCTGGCTATCTTGAGCCTGTCTTTTAGTTGGGTCATTCCAGTCGCCTTAGACGTTTTCGGCGATGATATAAGTTTCCCTATATCCAATCTAATAGGAGTTTCTATTGTCATAAAATAGTTTTCCCTATATTCTCAGGCTTATGAAAAAATCAAAGCCCATCGAAAAGTTAATCGATCACTTCGGTACTCAGGCCAAAACCGCGAAAGCATTGCAGGTGGAGCAGCCGACGGTGAGTAATTGGTTGCGCGGTATACATGGAGTCTCGGTAGAGCATGCGCTGCGGGCCGAGTTGGCTACGGGTGGTGCGGTGAAGGCCGTTGATCTGTGCCCGAAGCTGGCGGGCCTGTATGGCGATGCGGGTCCGCCGGATGACGCAGGGATTCGCAAGGCAAGTTAACCGGCCGCGGGTTGGTCGGTGAGAGAAGTACAAAGATAACCATTTTCCATTCCCCAATCTGTATTTGTTATGCGGTCAGTTTGCCGCAGCAGTCGGGGGAGGGTAATTCCAACGATTTTATGGGGTTTTATACAGTGGCCGGGGGTTCTGTTGGCCGCTTCCCGAGCGCTCTGCGCACCAGTCTTAGGGGGATTTCTGAATGCATGACCAATGTACGCTGGACGATGTGCGACAGGCCTTGGGCTTTGTGCATGACGCCGATGTGCGCGATACCTGGGTTGAAATGGGTATGGCGATCAAGGCTGAGTTCGGTGATGCGGGCTTTGATGTGTGGGATGTGTGGAGCCAGCAGGCGGACAATTACAACCCTGGCGCGGCCCGGTCTTCCTGGAAGAGTTTCAAGCGCTCTGCCGGTGGTATTGGGATCGGTACGCTGTTCGCTAAGGCGAAGGAGGGCGGCTATACGTTTGAGCGCCGGGAGCTGACGCCGGAAGAGAAGCAGGCGTGGGCGAAGGAGCGGGCGGAGCGGGAACGCCAGCGCAAGATCGATGCGGAGCGTGAAGAAGCCGAACGGCTGCAGGAGCAGCGGCAGGTCGCGGACCTGGCGGCGCTAATTCTCGGTGAACTGAAGCCGGTGGGCCGCAGCGAGTACCTGGGGCAGAAGAAGATCCAGTCCCATGGTGTGAAGTTTTTCCAGTCTCCGGTGCTGATCGTGCACCGGGAAGAGGGTCCGGTACGGGTGACCGATCGGGCCGAGATCAGTGCGTTTTTCAATATCCCCAAAGAGCAGCAGCCGAAGTTTCACTATTTCAAGAAGGGTTTCTTTGCGCTGCCGCTGGTGGATATTGAGGGCAACCTGTGGAATCTGCAGGTGATCACGCCGAAGGGTAAGAAGCTGTTTTTGCGCGGAGGCCGCAAGAGTGGGTTGTTTTCGTGGCTGGGCCAGCCCGATCCCCGTATGCCGCTGGTGCTGGTGGAGGGGTTTGCTACGGGTGCGAGCGTGCGCGAGGCGACGGCCTGTCCGGTGGTGGTGTGTTTCGATTGCGGCAATCTGATGCCGGTGGCTCTGCAGTTGCATGAGCGCTACCCGGACCAGCACCTGGTGTTCGCTGCCGATGATGACGCGGGCACTAAAGATAATCCCGGGGTGAGCAAGGCGACTGAGGCAGCGAAGGCTGTGGGCGGCGCGGTGTGGATTCCGTCTATGGCAGATGCGCTGGAGGACGCGGCGTGACAACAGAAAATAAAAAAGATCAGGGGTTGGACTTTAACGATATCCACTGCCGGCACGGCCTCGGTGAGGTGAAGCGGCAGTGGGATCGGTTTATGTCTCGGGTGCAGGCGGGCGCTGACAATGTGATTGTCTTCCCGCACCCATCTCAAGCGGAGGGCGCGCCGGTTGCGGATGCGCCGCCGTTGGGTGATATCCCGCCGGAATATTCTGATTCCCTACCTTCCGAATCTCCCGCACCCTCTGTGACAGCTGAGGCGCGCGAGCTGACGATCGATGATGTGAAGAAACGCTATGCGCTGATCTCTGGTACTACCAAGGTATGGGACGAGCATTTGCATAAGGAAATGAAGTCTACTGCGTTCAAGGCGGAAGTGGGCTCGCAGGTGTACAAGCAGTTCATGGACGCCTCGGATAAGCGCAAGGTGCTGGAGCTGGATGTGAAGCGGTTTATCGCCGCGCGACAAGCCGCCGCCAAGGGGGCCGGGGGAGTGGGCGAGATGCTGCAGCGGTTCACGTTCCTCGAGGGCACGGAAGAGGTGTGGGATGCGCGCCGCTGGGGGCGTATGCCGCTGAAAGCGGTGCGCCATATTTATCCGGATGTGTTCGACATCTGGTACCGCCATCCTGATCGCAAGATGGTGCCCTGTGAGAATGTGGTGTTTGATCCGACGCGCCGCTCTGATCCGAAGACGCATATCAATACCTTCCAGCGCTTGCCGTTGAAGCCTGTGCGAGACCTGGACACCTGCCGGAATATCCGGGCGATGCTGTGGCATCTGTGCAACTGTGATGAGGAGGTGTGGGCGTGGATGGTGCGCTGGCTGGCGTTTCCGCTGCAGCATGTGGGCTCGAAGATGGATACCGGTCTGCTGGTGCACTCGGATATGCAGGGCTCGGGTAAGAGTCTGTTCTTTGATGTGGTGATGCGCCAGGTGTACGGGGAGTACAGTGCGACGCTGGGCCAGCACCAGATCGAGAGCACCTACACCGATTGGAAGTCGAGCCTGCTGTGGGGCGTGTTTGAGGAAATTTTTTCGCGCGACAAGAAGTATTCACAGACGGGTAATATCAAGCAGATGATCACCGGGGCGACCACGCGCATCGAGAAGAAGTTTGTGAGTGGTTGGGAGGAGGCGAACTATATGAATAGTGTGTTTCTCTCCAATGAGATTCTGCCGTTCCCGGTGGAGCCGAGTGATCGGCGCTTCCTGGTGGTGTGGCCGCGCAAGACGCTGCCGGTCGAGCTACAAAACGGCGTGGATCATGAGCTGAAGAATGGTGGGGCAGAGGCGTTCTACGGCTGGCTACTGGATCAGGATCTCGGTGGCTTCACTACGCACACCAAGCCGCCGATGACCGAGGCGAAGGCGCGGCTGATCAGCTTCGGCCTGCCAAGCTGGGAGGTGTTCTACCGGGAGTGGGCGGCTGGCGAGACAGATGCGCCGTATCACTCCTGTCTGACCGGTGACCTGTATCGGGCGTATAAGAGGTGGTGCCGGGATGGTGGCTTTCACCAGATGGATAAGAACCGGTTCGCTGAGTGCCTGGCGACGCGTGTGCCGAAGAAGAACCGGCTGGAGTACGATAGCCCGGGCGGTTATGGTCAGGGTATCAAGAAGGGGGTGCAGGGAACGTTCTTCCTGCTGCATGAGCGGCCTGCTGATAAGACTCAAAAGGAGTGGCTGTCGGAATGTGTAAAGGCTTTTCGGGATTCTATCGGTGCATTCCAGGAGGTCGACGCATGATTCCCGTATATGCCCGTATACCTCCCGTACATGATGAATATACAGTATACGGCTCTGTAGCCCGCGTGGTTACTGGGGTTCTTGGGGTTCCCGTATACCTGTATGCCGATTCGCGCGCGCACGCGTGTGTTTTATTTATTTTTTCTTTCCCGCAGGGTTTTATTTTTTCCTATAAAGGGGCCGTTTTGGTGTACGGGGTATACGGGAACGGCGGAAAGTAAGTAATGGCGGGGTCTGTAGGCCCGTATACTGTGTATCTGTACATGTACGGGAGGTATACGGGGGTGTACGGGAAGTAATTTAGATAAAAAAAGGGGAATTTGAGATGGGTTTTACGAACGTTAATTATGCGAGTTTTGGGTTTTGCAGTAGTCAGGCCTCTATGGCGATTGCTGCTGCGGTGCTGAGGGATATGCAGATCAACTACAGCACGTACAGCGGCTTCCCTGAGGTTGTCCCTGGGTATGGTGAGGGTAGCTTCTCGGTGTGGCTTCGGGTCGGTGGTGCTGAGGTTGGCCCGCTGGTGGTGAGCCCGGAAGTGCTGCGCAAGGAGATAGGGATGTTTGAGGCTGGCAAGCCAGCCGGTAAGGGGTTCTTCCGGTCGGTTCAGGATCTGTTGGGTGAGCTGGAGGCGGCAGCGGCACAGGTAGCCAAGGAGGCTGAGGGTGATTGAGCGAGTGGATAAACTGTTGTTGAACTGGGCGGATCAGGTGCGCGGCGGTATGGGCGGTTGTGGCGAATCTCCCTTTGGTGCGCTGATTCGCAATGGCGGTGTGTTCTCACCACCTGGCAAGGGCTGCATCATCCCCATCGATGACCGCAGCATGGTTGTGGAGGAGGCGGTGAACAAGCTGCCCCCAGTGCTGCGTGAGCTGGTGGTGCTGCGTTACCTGCACGATCTGGCATTGCAGATGTGCGCGCGGCGGCTGCGGGTACGCAAAGAGACAGCAGCGCAATACCTGGATGCGTCCCATGTTTTGCTGGATGTCGAGCTGTTCGGCGAGCGCGGTCCGAGGGTGGCGTAAAATTTTCGGAGTAGGGTGTTGACACTCGGGAACTAAAATTACAGAATTCAGGCAGCGTAAAACAACTGCGCTTCGAAAAACCCGGCTCCCCCGCCGGGTTTTTTCGTTTTGGATCCCATTCCATACCCCAACTTCGACGGCGCCCTAGTGGCGCCGTTGCTTTTTCTGGCTAGGAGAAGTCAATGAGTGCAGCGCAGACTGTCGCGGTAGAAGGAGCGAAAGTCGGGCCACCGTTGGCTGTTATGGGGGCAAAGTATTTTGGCATGACGGTCGATGACTGGATTCAGTTGCTGACCGTTCTGTATCTGCTGGGCTTGGTGCTGCATCAGCTTCCTAAGCACTGGCAGGCGGTGAATTCTGCTTGGCGTTGGGCCAAGGGGAAGTTTGGCAATGCGAATCAGTAAGCGAGTTGCGGCCATTGCTGCTGCCGGTGCACTGAGTGTTGCAGCGCCTGTGGTTATGCAGTTTGAAGGGCTGCGCACAACGGCCTATCTCGACCCGATTCAAATCCCGACGGTTTGTTATGGCCACACGCTGACGGCGTCCATGGGCCAAACCAAAAGCGTTGCCGAGTGTGAACAGCTGCTGCGAGCTGATATGCAGCAGGCGCTGACGGGCTTGGCATCGTGCGTTGAGCCTGAACTGCAGCCGCACCAGTGGGCTGCTCTGGTGAGCTGGTCCTACAACGTCGGTGTTGGTGCTGCATGTGGCTCGACGCTGATGCGGAAATTAAACGCGGGCGCACCGCCTGTTGAGTGGTGCCCGGAACTGCGCCGTTGGGTTTATGCCGGCGGTAAACGGCTGGCGGGCTTGGTTCGCAGGCGTGAAGCGGAATTGCAACTATGCCTGGGACGCTGAGACAAAAGGTTCTCGTCGCTGCCCTGGCACTCGTAGTGGCGTTCAGTGCTGGCTGGAAGACTCAGGGCTGGCGTCTCACGACTAAGCATGAGAAGTATCGCCGTGAGCGGGCCGAGGCGCTGAATGAGGCGCGTGACCTGGTGGATCGGCTTGAGTCTCTGTACCGGAAAAACGTGGCGGCGATCGATGCGCGATACACCAAGAAGCTGGAAGATGCACAAGCGGAGAATGACCGTCTGCGCGCTGATGTGCTGCGTGGCGCTATCCGGCTGTCAATTCATGCAAAGTGCCCCACAGCCAGTGTGTCCAGCAATACCAGCTCCACCGGCAGCACTGATGCAACCAGCAGAGCCGACATTGACGAGCGAGCTGCTGCAGAAATTCTCACGCTTACCGAGCGAGGAGACAAAGCAATCCGACAACTGAATGCGCTGCAGGACTATGTGCGTTCGGTTTGTGTTGGTGGTGAGTGATGGCTGGCGACGGCCTAAGCCTGACGTTGGATACCAGGTCATTTGACCGGGCCACGGCAGAGGTGCAAAAGCAATTGCCCTACGCGGCATCTGTTGCGCTGAACAATGTGGCGTTCCGGATCCGGGCCGAGCAGCGCTCAGCGATGGGCAGGGTGTTCGATCGCCCAACGCGGCTGACACTGAACGCTGTGCTGGTCAACAAGGCCACGAAGCGCAAGGGCAGTGCTCAGGTATTTATCCGTGATGAGGCGAGCAAGGGCACGCCACCGTCGAAGTATCTGAAACCGGCAGTCTTCGGTTCGACACGGAATGAGAAAAGATTTGAGCGGGCACTGCGTTATGCCGGCCTGCTGCCTGCTGGTTACTACGTGGTACCTGGCGAGGGTGCCAGACTGAACAAGCATGGCAATATCACCGCCGGGACTTATACCAAGATCCTGTCGCAGGTGAAGGCTAGTTTCGATCCGATGCAGAACGCAACCGGCAGTGCTCGCAGTAGCGCTAAGCGAGGCGGCACTAAGGGTTATTTCGTGGGCAAGGTCGAGGGTACGTTGGGTGTGTGGCAGCGGGTTGGCTACAAGCGTCGCCGCTCTGTGCGACCGATCTTGATCTTCGTCCGCAACAAGCCGGACTACCGCAAGCGCTTCCCGTTCTACAAGATTGCCGAGGGGATCTTCCAGCGCCACATGCTGCGGGAGCTGGGCAAGGCAATGGAGCGCGCAATTGCAACGGCGCATAGGTCTGCCCGCTGACGCCTTACGGGTCCTCCTGGCAAATCCTGCTCACGGGTAATTCGGACCCTGTTTTTTTAACAGATACCTGAATTTTCATAGGGGGTTATACCTTGTCTGACGTCGTTGATCTGAGCGAGATAGCGACTCAGTCCGGGTTCGCCCGTTTAGTTGGTGCCACTCAGCCTGCGATTGCAAAGCACGTCCAGGCTGGCGTGTTGATTAAGGGCGATAGCTACGGCACCTGGTTACAGGTCTACTGCGAGCGCCTGCGCACTGAAGCTGCCGGTCGCCAAGCCAGTGAGGCGCGGGAGCGCCGCGATATGGCTCAGGCGCTGGAATCTGAAGCCAATGCGCAGTTGAAGATGCGCGAGCTCTACCGGCAGGATCAGTTGATCCTCGATGTGGAGAGCGTGCGTAAGGCCATGGCCGAATGGGCGACCATCGGAAAAAACGAATTTCTCGGAGCGGTGGATAGCATCGTTACCGCCATAGAAAGCCAATATGCAATTACCGTCGATCGCGAGCCGCTGCAGCCAAACGTTGACGCTGCCCTGCGAGCTATTGGCAGTTACGAATTCGAATCTGCAGCGGCTGGTGAGGGAGATTCGTGAAAGCTGGGTACCCAAACCCAAACTACCACTGATCGAGTGGCTGCCCGAGAACATCAAGCTGCCCGCGGAGGACAGCGACAACGCGGGATACTACCGCGTGGATTACGTGCCGTACTTCTGGGGCGTTATGCATGCCCTGGACAGCCAGGTGAGCTGGATGGTTGTGATGCAGAAAGCCGCGCAGATCGGCTGGACTGTTCTACTGGCTGCCGATATCTGCAAGGTCGCGGTGACTGACCCGGCCCGGGTGCTGATGCTGTTCCCCAAGGATGAGAAGGGTCGGCTTTTCATGGACGAAAAGCTGGTCCCGATCATTGAGGGGTCACCTGCAGTCAACCGGGTGGTGGACGTAACCACCAGCCGCAAGGGTGGTAGCCGGGCCACGCGGAAGAAATTCCCGGGCGGAGAAGTACGGACGGTCGGATCCAACTCCGTTTCGAACGTGAAATCCACCACCGCCGCGCGCGGTTACGTGGAAGAGCCGGACGATACCAATAAGGACGTCGGCGACCAGGGCGACTCAATCCGCCACCTGCGCGAACGCCTGAAGCGCATGCGCAAGAAGAAGCTGATTATCGGTGGCACACCAGCGGTAGCGGATCTGTCTCAGGTGGAGCACTACACCAAGCTTGGCACCATGCGCATATTGCCGGTGACCTGTCACGACTGTAGTGACTCGCATGTACTGGACTGGGAAAACGTCAGCTGGTTGACCAAGGAGAGCGGTACCGCGCACCCAGTCTTCGGACTGAACCAGCCCGACACCGCCGTCTACACATGCCCACACTGCGGCAGCGCGTGGGACGATCACCGGCGGCAGATGAACATTCTGCAGACCTGTAAGGCTGCCAGAGAAAACGGCGATGAGTTTGCCGGCTGGGTCAAAACCCAGTGTGGTGACGGTTTCGACTGGGACGAGATAGAGCCCATCGAAACCTTTTACGAGCTATCCGAGCTGTACGTCTGTATTCCCGGTACCGGGCTTTCCGACGTAGTGCGGGACTTTCTGGAAGCCGAACACGAAGCCGAGAGCGGCGACGAATCCGCCCGCATCGTATTCCAGAACAACAAGCTGGGCCGCCCATACCAGTACGCCGCCAACCAGCTGCTTGATCACGAAAAACTGGAAGAGGCCGCCGAGGACTATCCGGAGCTGCACTGCCCGGCAGGTGGCCTACTGGTAACCGTCGGCATCGACGTCCAGCACGATCGCCTGGCCGTCACCATCCGCGCCTATGGCCGCAATGAAGAAAGCTGGCAAATGCACTGGGGCGAGATCGACGGTGACCCGGCCGACAAGAAAGACGCGTGCTGGGATGCGTTGGATAAACTGATCTTCCAAGGTTTCCAACACGAACGCTTCGGCGAGATCCGCGCTGCCGCGGTGAGTATCGACTCATCCGACGGCGGCACCAGCAACGCCGTATATCACTGGGTGCGGACCCGCAGCAAAAAATACCGTGCCGTCCTGATCATGGCGATCAAGGGCGACAGCAACGACATGGGCAGCAAAGAAATCTTCACCCAGCCCCGGCAGGTGGATTTCAACAACCCGAAGCGCCGCACCAAAGCCGACCGCTTTGGCGTTCGGGTATTTCTGGTTGGTACTCACAAAGCCAAAGATCTGATTGCCAAGCGCCTGCTGGGCAGCAGTGCCTACATGCACAGCTGCAAGCACGTACGGCAGGACTACTGGGAGCAGGTCACCGCCGAAGTAAAAGCTCCGAGTAAAAAGCATCGCGGCAAACTGGTTTGGCAACCGCGCCCCGGCAAACGCAACGAAGGCCTCGACACTGAGGTCTACGCCCTGCACGCCGCGCATGCTAAAGGCATGCACAAACTGACCGACGCAAAATGGTCCGAGATTGAATCCCGGCTCGGCCAGCGCACCCTGTTTACCGAACAACCCACAGAGCAACACATACCGGCACCGGCTCCCGCACAACCGCGGCGCCCGGCGCAACCGGTGGGCTCACTGCTGGATAACTGAAATGGCTCAATCCGCGCAAGAGATGGTCGACCTCTACCTGCAGGCCGAAAAGGACCTGCTGGCTGGCAAGACCACGACCATCAACGGTCGCACCCTCACCATGGAGAACCTGCAGGAAATCCGTGACGGTCGCCAAGAGTGGGAACTGCGCGCCCAGCAAGAACAATCCAAGGCTGCCGGCAACAAACGCCGCGGCCCGGCCTACGCGAACTTTTACTCATGAACAAGCTGGATTCGATCATCGGGTTCTTTGCACCCGAGGCGGGCCTGCGCCGGGTGCAAGCGCGCCAGGCAATGAAAATCGCTGCCGCCTATGAGGCGGCCAAGCCAAGCCGCTTGCGCAAAAACCCGGCCGACAACCGCAGCGGTGACCTGGTACTGGAAGGCGACGTCGAATTCCTGCGCGGACAGGCACGGCACCTGGAGCAGAACCACGATTTTGCCTTCGGCATCCTCACCACCCTGGTGAACAACGTCGTTGGCCCGCGCGGTATCTCCGTGGAATTCCAACCCAAGACCTGGGCGGGCGATATCCACGACGAGTTTGCCGCAAAGATGAATGCCGCATTCAAAGAGTGGGGGCGCCGGCCGGAGTGCACCCGCCAGTTCAGTTGGGCCAAAACCCAGCGCCTGCTGTGCAACACCTGGCTGCGCGATGGCGAATCCCTTTTGCGCCACCTCGAGGGAAGTGTTCCGGGCCTCAAGCACCGCACCGACGTGCCCTACAGCATCGAATGCTTTGAACCGGACTTCCTGCCGGTCGACTACAGCGATCCCAGCAAGCGCATCGTGCAGGGCGTGGAGAAATCCGCGTGGGGCGAGGCCACCGGCTTCTGGCTCTACGACGAACACCCGGGCGCGGCACTGAGCTGGAAAATGAAACGTCGCCGTCACGATGCCTCCGCCATCGAGCACCTGAAGTTCGTGCGGCGCCTGCATCAGACCCGCGGCGTCTCGATTTTTGCTGCGGTGATGAACCGCCTCAACGACATCAAGGATTACGAAGAGAACGAGCGTGTCGCGGCCAAGATCGCCTCGGCCATGGTCGGTTTTATCCAGAAGGGTAGCCCGGACCTCTACGACGGCGACAGCTACGACGCGGAAGGCCGGCGCATGCTGGACATCCGCGCCGGTGCCATCTACGACGACCTGAAGCCCGGCGAGTCCGTCGGCACCATCCAGAGCAATCGACCATCTGGACTGCTGACCCCGTTCCTGGAAACCATGCACCGCATGGCTGCCGCCGGCACCATGGCCAGCTTTAGCAGTATCAGCAAAAACTACAACGGCACTTACAGCGCCCAGCGTCAGGAGCTGGTGGAGCAGTGGGGGAATTACGAAGCGTTGAGCCTTGAGTTCTGCGAAGAGATTGTCGAACCCGTGGTGCGCCGCTGGGTGCAGATGGCGGTGCTTGGCGACGTGCTCGACGTGCCCAGCGATGTCGATCCAGACACGCTACTGCACGTCGACTTCATCACACCGGTGATGCCGTGGATCGACCCGGGCAAAGAAGCGAAATCTGATGAGACCCTGCTGGAAAACCTGCTCACCAGCCCGCAGCAGACCATTCGCCGTCGCGGCAAAAATCCCGAAGACGTACTGCAACAGATCGCGTCTTGGCAGCGCCGCACCAGCGAACTGAAAATCACCGAGCCCGCCAAACGTCCCGCGGCTCCGCAACCACCAACCGAAAACGAATCCGAATAGGAAACTGTTATGCGCAAGGGTACTAAGAGCAAGAATTGGTACAGCATCACCGCGGCCGCCAACGACGAGGCGGAGATTTACGTGTACGACTACATCGGCTACTGGGGTGTAACGGCCAAGGACTTTGCTCGCGATCTGAAAGCTCTCGGCAATGTCAGCAAGATCAAACTACATATCAACTCGCCTGGTGGCGATGTGTTTGACGGCACTGCAATCTATAACCTGCTGAAAGATCACAGCGCAGAAGTGGAAACCTTCATCGAGGGCATTGCTGCGAGCATGGGCAGTGTGATCGCACTGGCCGGCGACACCGTGCACATTGCCGAGAACGCCTATTACATGGTGCATAACCCCAGCACCATCGCCCGCGGTGACGAGCGTGCGATGGAAAAGGCCAAGGGCCTGCTGGCAAAAGTTAAGACCACCATGATCAATCTGTACTCCTCGCGTACCGGCCTCTCTGAGGACGAGATCAGCCAGATCATGGACGACGAAACCTGGTACACCGGCGCCGAGGCAGTAGAGGCCGGATTCGCGACCGATACCACCGCCGCTACCGAAATGGCAGCAAGCTTCAGTGGCGAACTGATCAATCAATTCAAAAATGCTCCGGAGCCTGTACGCGCACTCGTTGCAGAGGCGCCCGGTGGCATTCGATCCCCGTCTGCGGTTGCAGGCACCCCACCCGAAACTCAGGAGGCGAAAGCCATGAAGACTAAACCCGCAGCGACGGGTGGTTCCGAGAACCCGGAAATCACCCCGGAAATGAAATCCCAAATTGCCGCCGAAGCCCTGGCCGGCGAACAAAAGCGCAAAGACGACATCCGCGCAGTGTTCAAAGGCTTCGACGCGCACAGCACCGTCATGCAGTCCTGCCTGGACGACATGCAGTGCAGCGCGTCCCAGGCCAAAGACAAACTGCTCACCGCCCTGGGCAACCAGACCACCGCACCGGTGCACAGCTACAGCGTTGTGGTACAGGAAGGTGAAGGCATGCGCCGCATGAAAGCCGACGCCGAGAACTCCATCGCCATGCGCGCCTTCGGCGAGAAGCGTGCCGACGGCAACGGCTTGGCTGGCTACAGCATGATGGAAATCGCCCGCATGATGATGCAGGCCCGCGGTGTCGACCTCTCTGGCATGGACAAAATGGGCGTAGTGGCTGCGGCCTTCACCCATACCTCCAGCGACTTCAGCAGCGTGCTGGCCAATACCGCCAACAAAGCCATGCTGAAGGGCTATGAAGAAGCGGCTGAGGTGTTCCCGCAGTTCACCAGCGTGGGCAACCTCAGCGACTTCAAAATCGCCACCCGTACCGACCTCGGCTCCTTCCCGACACTGAGCAAGGTGTCCGAAGGTGCCGAGTTCAAATACGTCACCATGGGCGAACGCGCCGAGACCGCGGTGCTGGCCACCTACGGCAAGCTGTTCAGCATCACCCGTCAGGCTATCATCAACGACGACCTCGGCGTTTTTACCCGCATCCCGCAAAAGATGGGTCGCGCCGCCATCCGCACCGTCGGCGATCTGGTGTTCAATATTCTGTTGAACAACCCGGCCATGGCCGATGGCAAAACTCTGTTCCACGCCGATCACGGCAACCTCGCCAGCGCCGGTGGCATCAACACCGCCACCATCGACGCCGCGCGCGTGCTGATGGCCAAGCAGAAAGACGGCGATGCCTTCCTCAACCTGCGCCCGAAGTTCCTGATCTGCGATGTTGCAGACGAGGGCGCGGCCAAGGTCGCACTGGAGTCCGAGTACGAAGTTGGTGCCACCAAGAACAACACCATCCCCAACAGCGTCCGCGGCATTGCCCAGGTGATTTCCGATGCGCGCCTGTCCGGCCACAACGGCTGGTACCTGCAGGCGGATCCCGCCATGCACGACACCATCGAAGTACTGTACCTCGATGGCCAGCAGGCGCCGGTGCTTGAGCAGCAGAACGGCTGGAGCATCGACGGCGTCGAGTTCAAGGTGCGCATGGACGCCGCCGCCAAGGCCTGGGATTCCAAAGGCCTGGTGAAAACGCCCAAAAGCTGATCCCTGAGATAAGCGCAACCGAACAGAGGCCGCACTACGCGGCCTTTTTTCTGACTGAAATTCACGATTCCTATTTGGGAGAACCATCATGGCAGGTAACTACTTGCAAGAAGGCCGCGTACTGGACTTTACCAACAGCAGCGGCTCCACCATCACCAGCGGCAGCCCTGTCGCGATCGGCGCAATCATCGGCGTAGCCCTGGCAGACATTGCCAATGGCGAAGTTGGCGCAGTACAGATTGACGGCGTATTCCAGCTGCCGAAAGTCTCCGGTGCTGTCATCGCCCAGGGCGAATCCCTCACCTTTGATGTCTCCGCGAACTCCGGTGCGGGCGCCTTCGATGACAACCAGGCAACCCCGGCCACAGGCGATATCACCGGTGCAGCTGCTGTCGCCGCCGAGGCCGCTGGCAGCGGTACCACCACCATCGCCGTGCGCCTCACTGGCGTACCCGGCACCGTCGCCTAACAGCGTCTTGAACTCCATCGGGGGAGGCATTGCGCTTCCCCCGGTGGTAATGAATTCAAAGGTTTTCTGAAATGCCCGTGGATCTCGAACAACGGCTGGCCGAGCGCAATTTCCAGCGCTGGGGCAAGCTCGCCAACTACAACGCTGGCAGTGGCGATGTCGAGTGCCGGGTAATCAAAGATCAGGGCGTAGATGAATTCGCGGAAGACCGTGTGCGTACTCCGCGCATCGAGCTTTCCCTGATGGTGAGCGAAGTAGGGCCGCACAAACCCGGCGCCCTCATCACGCTACTGGGCACTGAATACGAAGTGCGATATCTGCTGGCAGACGACGGCTATGTGCGCACCGTAGTTGCCGAGACCTAACCCGATACCCGACAGGATCATCACCATGGCCAACATCCCAGCAATGCAAAAAATTTGCATCACAAAACCCTGCATGGTCGGCGGCAAGCCGGCAAAAATCGGCAGCGAGCCTAACGTACCGCAGGACGAAGCCAACCAGCTCATCGGCACCCTGCGCGCAAAGCCGGTCGCGGAAACCGGGAGCAGCGCCAAACAGCCTGCAGCCGGTGCCGGCGCTAAATCCAATCAGGCTGACAAATGAGCCGGCGCAGCACCATTCTCGCCGCGGTCACCACCGCGCTCGATGGCATCGCCAGCTACACCCTGGTTCCGCCGGGCACCACTGACGAAATTTCCAGCGCCAGCCTGCCGGCACTGGTCGTCGGCTTCGCCAGCGAGGCCGTCACCCACGAAATGCACGGCGGTACCCAGCGGCAGCTGGATATCACCATCGCCGCCGTAGTGAAAAGCCGCGGCGATGTGTACGCCGCGCTCGACGATGCCGCCGGTGCGATCGAGGCCGCGCTCACCGACGAAACCCTCGGTGGCACCTGTGACTTATTCCTGCTCAGCCAGACGCAGTTCGCGCTGGATCAGGAGCAACCGCTCGGCGAAGTGCGGCTCACATACTCCGCCACCTATACCACCGACCCTATCAGCTAAACCATAACGCGAGAGCACCACCATGGCACAAGGCTACAAAACCAAGTTCCTCCGCAGCTCAGACAGCGGCACCACCTACACCCAGGTGGCCGGCCTGCTGGATATCGACCCGGGCGAAGAGTCCCGCGGCTCCGTGGACATGACCACCATCGACGGCACCAGCGGCTACATGGATTACGACCCGGCCGGCCTGCGCGACGCCGGCGAAGTCTCCCTCACCCTGATCTGGAACGAGGGCGACACCGGCCAGGCCGCGCTGCGCACCGACTACGACAGCGACACCAACTGCTATTACCAGGTGATTTACCCCGACGGCACCGAAGTCGAGTACATCGGCCATATCACCGGCTGGGGTCAGGCAGTACCCAAAGACGACAAAATCACCCGCACCGTGAAATTCAAAATTTCCGGCAAGCCCACTGTTACCACGGCGTAAACCATGAGCCTGTTTCAAGCACCACTGTTGAAGTCTGAGACGATTATTTTTGCGGATACGCAGCTTGTGTTGCATGAACTCAGCGCCTTCGATCGCTGCGAGTATCTGGAAAAGGCGACCGAGAATGTGCCAGCGCCAAAAGGCGACAAGGAGGTACCGCCGGCAGAATTCAAGACGGTCGGCGAAGTCTGGTCATTCCGGCGTGAGGATGTGAGCTCGAAACTGTTGCTGGTCGCCTATGCGCTGAAGCCATGTCGGGAGGAATCCCTGGAAGAGTTGCACACAGAACTGTGCCGGGTGGTAGCGCCGGAAGCTATCGACCAGCTGTATATCCCTGCGGCGAAGCTGTCTGGGTTGTACACGGAATCGCAAGAGGCCGGCGAAGATTCCGATGGCGAGGTCAGCAAAAAAAAAGGCTAGTGCCGGGCTTCGCCTTCGCCCGGCAATTGGCCTGCAATTTCGGTCGCGCAGATTACTTCGCGCTGTTGCGGGGCATGAGCAGTACCGAGCTGGACCACTGGTATGAGCACTTTAGCGAGCGCCCCATGTACCAGCAGGCTACGCAGTGGCAGTTGGCGCATGTGGCTGCTGGCGTGTACGGGCCGAAGGCGAGGCCGGCACATTTTATGCCGCATTTCCCGAAACCAAAAACAGAGCGCGAGCAGATCGCAATCTGGCAGTCGATGACCTAATAAGCGAGAAACTCCACCATGCCACGAGTTGCGACCAACGCCACGATGGTGGCCAACCTCGAGCTGCGCTCGGAGCAATACAAGCGCGAGATGTCACAGGCGCTGTCGCGCAACAAGGCATTTGCCCGGCAAGTGAAAACGTCAGTGGCAGCGAATGATGCGTTTGGCCGCTCCATGCGCGGCGCGGCACAGGGCGTGGCCGCGATCGACGGGCCGCTCGGTGGTGTTGCCGGTCGCCTTGGTGCGGTGAATGGCCTGGTGACCGGTGGCAACCTCGCCTGGGCCGGTCTCGGTGTGGCCATCGCCGGTGTCACCGCGGTGATGTACAAGGGCATCCGCGCTGCCGAGGAAATGGAGCGGCAGCAGCTCAAGATCGAGGCGCTGCTGAGAGCTACCGATAGTGCCAGTGGCCGCACGGCGGCCCAGCTGGACGCACAGGCGCGCTCGGTGGCCCGCAATACGCTCGCCAGCGTGTCGGGCATTCGCGATGCGCAGGGCGTGCTGCTGACCTTCCGCAGCGTGCAGCAGGACGTGTTTGATAAGGCCATCGTGCTGTCGCAGGATCTGGCGGCGGTCATGGGTGGCGACGCAAAGAGTGCGGCGCTGCAGCTTGGCAAGGCGCTGGAAGAGCCCAGCACCGGTCTCACGGCACTGCGCCGCGCCGGTGTCAGCTTCACCGAGGCGGAGAAGGACCAGATCAAAGCGATGGAAGATGCCGGCCAAGTTGCCGAGGCCCAGCGCATGATCCTCGCCAAACTGGAGCAGCAGGTGGGTGGTGCCGGCTCCGCAGAAGCGGGCGGCCTCACCGGCAAGGTCGATAGCCTCAGCCAGTCGTGGCAGGAATTCCTGGAGGCCATCGGCGAGACCAAGACTGCGGGCTCTTCTATCGAGTGGCTCACCGGGGCGGTGGACAACCTGCGTCGCGGCCTGGCACCTACCGACGCCGAGCTGCAGGAGCTGGAATACAAGAAGCTCCACCAGAAATATGTGATCTACCAGAGGCAGCTCGCTGATGCCGAGCGAGAAGGTGAAAAGGTCAGGGCCGAGGTAACGCGCTACTACATGGAGCAAACCCGTGCCCAGCTCCAGGAACTGCAGGACACGCGTATCAATGCGCAGAAGCAGGAAGCGCAGGAAGCTCTCGCGGCGGAGCAGGCGGCGGCCGATGCACGGGCACAGATGGAGCGTGATCGTGCGGCAGCCGAGCTGAGCCGCCAGCAGGAAGCCGGCGCGGCCCAGTTGATCCAGCTCGACCAGTTCCTCGCCGACAAACGCGGCAAGCGCGAGCTGGAACACCAGGAGCGGCTGGCCCAGATCGAGCGGCTGCAGATTGCGGAACTGGAATTGCACCGGCGCGGGTTTGAGTCGCTGGAGCAGCTGAAGGAAGAGTACCGCCAGCGGGAAAACGAGCGCTACCAGATGCAGCTGGCGGAGGCGCAGGCGAAGAAGGAAGAAGAGCAGCAGCGCTGGCTGGAAAATGAAAACGCCCTGTTCGACCAGATGACGAAGCAGCAGCAGGAGCAGCAGGCGGAGAAGATCCGCCAGCAAAGGGAAGGTTATACGGCGCTGATGGATATTGCCGGCAGCTACTTCGATGGCATGCAAGGCAAAGAGGCGGCCTATGCGCGGGTGGCAATGTCCCTCGGCCAGACCCTGCTGGATGAGAAAAAGCGCGAGTCGCTGCAGAAGATCGTTGCCAACACCTACGACGCCGCGATGGGCGCCTACAACGCGCTGGCTTCCATTCCCTATGTTGGTCCCGCGCTGGGTGCTGCGGCATTTGCGGCGGTGACGGTTGCCGGTGGTGCCGCTGCGGCAAAGGTGGCCGGCATCGCCCATGGCGGCCTCGACTACGTCCCGTCCGAATCCACCTACCTGCTCGACAAGGGCGAGCGGGTGTTGAGTCCCAACCAGAACGCCGACCTCACCAGCGCGCTGAAAAACGGCGGTATGGGATCGAAGGTGACGGTGAACCTGGTGGAAGACGCGAGCCGCGGTGGGCAGGTGGAGCAGGAGCGGGGGCTGAATGGCGAGGACGTGATCCGCATCTTCGTCGCCGACATCCGCCAGGGCGGCGACGCCGCGAGCGCGATGGAATCCACTTACAGCCTGCAACGCAGCGGACGTTAATCCATGGCTTTACCCCAATACCCTGATTCACTGCCGCCGCCGCTGCTTGAGGGCTATGCGCTGAAGCGGCAGAGCAACCTGCTGCGCACGCAGATGGCGAGCGGGCGGGCGCGGCAGCGTCGGCGCTTTGTGGAAGTGCCGACGGAGATGAACGCGACCTGGCGCATGCGCAGTGCGCGGGCGGCGGTGTTCGAAGGCTTTGTGACTTACGACCTGAGCGACGGCGCCGGCTGGTACGAGGGCGCGGTGCTGATCCCCGCGGGGCTGGTGACGCACACGCTGCGGTTTATCACCAACCCGCTGGATGACTGCAAACCCATCGGCCCGCAGGTGTGGGAGTACCGCGCCCGCATTGAAGTGAAGCGGCGCGGGATTATCGAGCGCGATATCTTTGAGGCGATCCGCGACCTGGCCGACGCCGACCTGGTGCTCGCGGCCCTGGAAGACGCCGTCAATAACAACCAGCTCACCGGCCTGTAACGGCCGCGTGCGACCGAGATTTCTGGAGACAAGCCATGCCAATGCCAACCCGGCAAGATTTTATCAACGGCAAAGAAGACCTCGACGCGCTGGGCGAAATGGTCAACAGCCCGGACGACAAGCTGGTCGATACCCGCTTTGGCGGGCTGAAGCGCACCCTCGCGAATTGGGAAGCGCGCTGGGCGGAAGCGATTGCGAATGCCGGCGGTGTACCCATCGGTGACGGCGTTTACAGTGCGGGCAAGCAGTACACCAACTACAACCAGTACCTGGTGGACGCGGGCACCCCCTATCGATGCGTGACCATTCCCTACACCGTGGATGTGAGCGGCTATCCGAATGCGGCGGTTGATCCCAATTTGCGGCCGTGGGTGTTTCCGGGCCTATCCATAAATGGAGTTGTGTACCGGGATACTATTGAGGCGGTGACGCTTATTGGCGCTGCTGTAGTCGCAGAGGGGCAGGTTTTTATTGTGGGGGCGGGGCCCGGCACAGGTAACTGGAGGGCCACTGGTGGTGACATTTCCGGTCAGGTTGCTAGTGACCCACTTGGTGGTGTCTATCGGCCTTGGAGCGGCACCGATGGTAGTAGTGGCGGGGTCGTTCGTTTCGGTTTTGATTTTGTTACGCCGGAAATGTTCGGCGCAGTAGGCGATTGGGACGGCACAACAGGAACGGACGATACCGCTGCGTTCCGGGCGGCACTTGCATATCTGGAGGCGAGCGCACGAACAGATGCCAACTACAGCTGGAAGTTGTACACGCATAGTTTAAAGCTGCGCGGCACCAGTTACTTGCTGACTGGCGATGGCGTGCTTGATTTTGCCATTACCGCGCAAGGGTTGAGTATTAGTGGCGATGAACTTCAGTCTACGGCCATTGAGTACCAGCCAGCAGGGGCCAACTACGCACTGATACGAAATGATGACAAGGTGGCGCGATCATCCATAAAGCACCTGTCTGTGAATTGCTCTGGAGTCAACGCGGCCACAGCCCGGTTTATGGATGTGGTCAGTCAAGATTCTGTGTACGGCTGGGATTTTGAGCGTGTATCCATAACGGGTTCTTGGGAGAATGGCTGGGTTATTGATGGGCCCAACCTGGGCAGTGAGTTCCACTGGAAGCGCTGCCGTTGGGGTAGTGGAGTTACATTCGCCACGGATGGTGCTGGGGTTCTTATCCCGGCAACAGCCTCAGACCAGATGGTAAATTACACGTTTGAGCAGTGTGATTTCGGTATTGCCAATGGCCATGCGATTCGCGCCGATAAGGGTGGCAGTATCACCATCAATGGCGGAACGTGGACGGCTTGGGCTACGCGGACCAATCAGGGTTACATCGTGTACCTCCCCACCGGGGATCACAGTTCTGGTGCCCAGCGCCTGTCAATTGCCGGTGTCCGATATGAGCCAAAGCCCCACCAGCTAATGGGTTTGGTTTATTCACGCTGGAAATCCGGCACCATACTCATCTCAGACTTCCATGATGATATTCATGCGTTTGCTGAGGGGTGGGATGCAAATACAGCAATGATAGACATTGGCTGGGCAAATGCAGCCGGCCCAAAAGTGGAGTGGAATGGGTGCGTACTGGCAGGTGCCCACGCCTACTACCCTTCCGGTAGTGAATCATGGCGCGCGCCTCACAATATTAGCTATGTGAACTGCGATATCCGCGAGCATGAAAGTCTGGACACGTTCATTAAAACTGACGCTAGCGGGGTTAATGCCTCGACCGTGCCGTTTGTGCAAGCGATTCGCTGCAAGTTTAAAACGTCTTCGCTGGTCAATGCGCAGGTGGATCAAGTTAACAGGCAGAACTTAAACTGGAACCGCAGTTCTGCCAATGTTGACGTTGGCCAGGTGCTGCACAACCGATCCTACGATGGCAAGGCAATACCATCGACGACGGGGAATAAAGTCCTGTTTCCGCCCAATACGCTATTACGGAGCGCCAGCCTCATAATCCCAGCGGGCCAGTACGCGAACACAGCCCCAAAAAACATAACTATTTCCACCAACGAGGCGACCCCGCGCACACTGGCGACATTTGCGGTAGCAAACCTGAGTCTGGGGCACAAGGAAACCATCAACATTAACGAACTGTTGCTTGACGATGAATCCAGGCTTGTGACTTGCGTATCGGATGGGACAGATACCCGTCCGGCTGATGTTGGCGGCTGCGCTTTGATATTTGAGTATTGTGGGTAAGTTGGGGGCGGTATGAGTCAGGTGCTACAAACCGTCTACGCCAGTGCGCCGCTGAACCAGGTCATCATCCACACTCTGGAGCTGGCGCACCCCGCCTTCGATAACGGCGCCATCCGCCTGTGCCAGGGCTTCGACGACGTGACCGCGACGCTGGAGGATGCCAGCACGGTGACCTTCACCGCGTCGGGTTTCGGCGTATCGCTGCCGAGCCGCGCGGTGAAGGGGCGGCAGGACCTGCAGTTCCAGCTGGACAACGTCACCGGCGAGGCGCTGCGGCAGGTGAAGGCGGCGCAGGAGGCGGGCGGCGAGATCGGGGTGACCTACCGGGTGTACCTGGCCTCGGACCTGTCGGCGCCGGCGCAGCCGCCGACGGTGATGACTGCGGTCTCCGTTGATGCCACGGCGCTGTCGATCAAGGTGGTGGCGTCGTTCCACGACCTGGTGAACAAGGCGTGGCCGCGCCGTTTCTATACCCCGGACTTTGCGCCGGGGCTCAAGTATTACGGGTAACCGTTTCTCTCTTCCCTGCGGGGGCTGCATGTCTGCCTGGATCAACGACTACCTCGCCGTGCCCTATGTGGACGGCGGGCGGGATTGCCGTGGTTTCGATTGCTGGGGGCTGGTACGGCACGCGCTGCACCACCACTTCGGGGTGCCGTGGCTCACGTCCTTTGGCCATGTGTCGCCGGATGACAAACCCGGCATGACCGGTGGCTTCAGCGCAGTGGTGCCGGCGTTTGTGCCTGGCGCCTGTGTGCCGGGGGCGGTGGCCTGCGGTTTCCGCGGCGAGTGCCTTACGCATGTGGGCGTGGTGGTGCACAACGGCCAGCTGCAGGTGCTGCACACCTCGCGCAAATCCGGCCCCGGCATTATTGCGGCGCGGGGCTTCCGGCGCATGTTCGAGCGCACTGAATTTTACGAGTACAGCAATGACACCTCCGCAAAACGCCTCGATTAAGGTTTTCCCCAGCAAGCTCGACGCGCACAACTTCGAGCAGTGCTGGGCGGTTCCGGGCCAGACCTTCGAGCAGTGGCTCAAGGACAATGTGCCGGCCTACCGCGAGCGCGAGCAGCCGCTGTTCTCCGCCTCGGTCAACGGCATGCAGCTGGCACCGCTGGGCTGGGATGCGTATGTGATCCAGCCGGGTGACGCGTTCGAGCTGGTGGTGGAAGCGAAGACCGGTTACGAGATTGCGATCGCGATCATCGCCTTGGCGGCGGCCGCGTACTCGATCTACCAGGTCAACCAGATCCCGGACAACTACAACAACACCACCCCGGAAGGTTCGTCGATCTACGATGCCAACGCCCAGGGCAACCGCCCGCGGCTGATGGGTGTGGTGCCAGAAATTGCCGGGCGCCACAAGGTGTACCCGGACCTGCTGTGCCAGCCGCGGCGCGAGTACATCGGCAACGAGTCGTGGCTGCACCTGCTGCTGTGCGTGGGTGTGGGCGAGTACGACATCGACCCGGAGGAAATATTCATCGGCAACACCACGGTGAGCCGCTATGCCGGCGACATCGATTACACCGTGTTTGGCCCCGGTGCCAGCGTCGCCGGGCACGAGGCGCACCGCAACGTGTACACCTCGCCGGAGGTGGGCGCGAGCAGCGGGCAGTCCGGGTTCGAGCTGGAGGGGCCGACCAGCAGTGCCGGCGGCAGCGAGAACAGCTATTACCGCTGGAGCTTCAGCGGCGCCACCATGAGCGCCTACGAAGTGGACTTCGAGAACAAGTACGGCAACGGCGGTGCGGTAATCGCGGTGCCGTTCCCGTTCGAGGTGGACGACATCCTCACCATCAGTGGCGGCAGCACCAGCAACGGCGGCGATTACCGGGTGGTGTCGGTCAGCGGCTACCAGGCGACCATGCAGGAGGTGGACAGCAACGGCGACGATACGAGCTGGACCAGCTTCACCAGCGAGACCCTGAGCTACGCGCAGATCGAGACCAATTCGATCACCGCGGGCAACTATGTGGGGCCGTTTTTCGCCTGCCCGGCGAACGAGACCACCGACACCATCTGGCTGGATTTCCTGTTGCCCCAGGGGCTCGGCGAGCTGGACGACGACGGCACCTTCCTATCGCGCTCGGTGACGCTGGAAATCCAGTACCGCGACGAGGGCGCGGTCACCTGGACCGATGCCACCCAGAGCTTCACCGGCGCCACCAACGACCAGCTGGGACAGACCAAGCGCATCGACCTGCCGAGTGCGATGCGCCCGGAGGTGCGGGTGCGCCGCTCCACCGCGAAAAGCACGCTGACGAAAGTGAAAGACGAGGTGCAGTGGACCGCGCTGAAGGCGCAGCTGCCGACGCCCGCGAGTTACGCCGACGTGACCACCATCGCGGTGAAAATTCGCGGCACCAATGCGCTCGCCGGCAGCGCGGAAAACAAGTTCAACGCGATCGTCACGCGCAAGCTGCCGGTGTACGACGGCAGCAGCTGGTCCGCGCCGGTCGCCACCGCTGACATCGCGCCGTTCTTTGCGTACATCATCAAGGACCTGGGGCACAGCGATGCGCAGATGGACCTGGAGGAACTGAGTGCGCTACACACCCTGTGGGCCAGCCGCGGCGATACCTTCAGTGCGGTGTTCGACAACAAGTCCACCCTGTTCGAGGCGCTGAAGCGGGTGCTGGCGCCGGGCTACGCCGAGCCGACGCTGGACTACGGGCAGATCATCCCGGTGCGCGACGGCCCGCGCTCGGCGTTCGAGTACATGTACCAGCCGGACAATATGGTGGGCGAGCTGTCGCAGAGCATCAGCCTGTTCGAGCCGGACGAGCCCGACGGGGTGGAGGTGGAGTACACCGACCCGAATACCTGGAAGCCGGACACGGTCAACTGCACCCTGGGCGGCGACCAGCTGATCGCGCCGAAAAAGGTGCGCGCGTTCGGCATCACCGACCGCACCAAGGCCTGGCGCTACGGCATGCGCAAGCGGCGGGAGCTGCGCTACCGGCGCAACAGCTACCGCTTCAAGACCGAGATGGACGGGCTCAACAGCCGGTTTTTGAGTTACGCGGCACTGGCGGACGACATCCCCGGCTATGCGCAGACCGGGCGGGTGGAGGCGGTGAGCGGGCGCGACATCACCCTGGATATGGAAGTGGAGTGGGGCACGGGTACCCATCACCTGGCCCTGCGCAAACCGGACGGCACGCTATCCGGCCCCTATATCGCCACCGCCACCAGCGACCCCTACATCGTGACGATTGATGCCGACCTGGATTTCACCCCGGTGGTGGACGGATCCATGGAGCCGCCGCTGTGGATGTTTGGTACCGCGGAGCGCTGGTGCTACCCGGCGCTGATTACCGAGATCAAGCCGAGCGGTACCGACAAGGTGAGTCTCACCGCGGTCAATTACGACGAACGCGTCTACGCCGACGACGACAACAGCCCGAGCTAAACCCCATGCGCCTGCTCGCCCTCGCCATGCTGTGTGCGCTGGCGGGGTGCGAGTCCGTGTTCTCCCCTTATCCCAACGCCACCGCACCGCCGGCGCGCGACAGTTATCTGGTGGCCGTGGATTTTGATGTGAGCCAGTGCCCACCGGGGTCGCGGGCCTGTGCCGAGTGGGTCGGCAATCTCTGCCAGCTGCACCTGCCGCGGGAGGCGTGGGCGGATTGTTCGGTGCACGAGCTGGCGCACTGTTTCAACGGGACCTGGCACGGCGACGTGCCGACGGACTGCAACGTGCCGTGAGGCCCGGCGGTTCGAATCATTGGTAACTACAGGAGAAACCGCATGTCATTCAAATGGAGCTGGACCAAGGGCGCGGTGGCGCTGTTCCTGGCCGTGGTGCTGTGGGCACTGCTGGCCGAGCGCGCGAGTGCCGGCCCGGTGCTGAGCCTTGGGCACACCCTGCTCAACAGTGACAACACCGTGGGCGAGGTGGGCTGGCAGTTTGGCGAGCGCGCGCAGTGGGAGCTGGCGGCCGGCGCCATCGGCCAGGGCCACACCGACCGCGGCCACATCGAGCGCAACTGGGTGTATTCGCTGAGCCGGCGGGTACAGCCCGGGTGGTCGATTCTCGGGGCGCAGAACTACTATCGGCTGGGTGTGGCCTATGTGGACGGCTCGCCGCTGGTGGGGGATATCAATTACCGGCTGGGGGTCGGCCTGCGCTGGGAGGTGGTGGCGCTGGAGTACTTTCATTATTCCAGTGCCGGGATCAATGACCCGAATACCGGGATTGATGGGATCCAGTTGCGGGTGCCGTTTTAGCCCGGTCCTGGCTGGCGGAAGTCAAACAGATCCCGCGGCGTGACGCCCAGGGTGCGGCTGATGTCTTCCAGCAAGTCGAAGCGCGGGCCGTGGATGCCGCGCTCAATGTGGCTCACCGTCTCTACGCTCACATCCAGCAGAAACGCCAGATCTTCCTGGCTCATGCCCTTCGCCCTGCGCAATTCCGCCAGGCGCTGACCAAATTGTTGTTTTAAGTTCCTTTCCATGCCGCGAGGCTAGGGCCCCGCGGCAAAAAGCGACACGTAGTTTAACTACGGTTTGCGTGCTTTTCGTAGAGCCGGTGCAGGCTCTCCACCGCCCGCTGCACGTGCAGTTGCCAGTGGTTGGGGAGCTGGGCGTAGAGCCTGGATATGCGCGGGGAGAAGGGCACCTGCGAGAAGTGGTGGGCCTGCTGGCGGCCGTAGGCATCTGCCAGGGTAATACCCACTGCCTCGCACCAGCGCGGCAGCAGCTCCGCCGGGATCCGCTGGTGCCCGCTTTCCATTTTCGAAATCTGCGACGGGCTCATCCCCAGATGCCTGCCCACCTCGCCACCCGTCAGGCCGTGCGATTCCCGCGCCGCCCTCAGCCTGTGCCCGATCTGTTCCCGCATACCCTTCACATGGCGTAATGCCCCGTAATTTTTTCGATATTCGAAAAATAGGTGCAATTAGCCTTGCCCGAATCGAAAAATCGTACAAATCCACCTTCCAAATTGGCGCGAAAAATAGTAGTTTTGAACTGCGTCACAAATATTTAACGGAATAATTTTCTGCACCGGGTGTGTATTTCAGTGGTTTGTCGCTGCCACTGGGCTCCGGGGCGGAAAAATGGAATCCTGAATGTTCGTGCGCCATTTATTCGGGGTGACACAGCAGTGTTTCTCTTGCCACTAGCGGCTGTCGGAATTCCTACTGGATGGAGAAAAATAATGCAGACACAGATGAGAGAGTTGTACCGGGTGCGGGGGTTGAGTGCGGGGCTGGATTGGATACTGATGTGCCCCGACCCCGGCGCCCGCCAGGCGCTGCTGGAACTGGTGGCCGAGGAGATCACCGCGAGCGTGGACGGCGTGGTGTACGCGCTGCAGGCGAGTACCGGGGTGCTGGTTGGGCAGGGTGATGAGGTGGCGGGGGCGGCGTGAAACAGAGCTGTATGGCTATACAGTTGTTTGGTGTGGTAATATTTTTGGCCTCACGGCGTCATGCGGGCTAAATGGGCGCTATTAGGAGGGCGGATTGCCACACCAAATCGGCTAAGTCGTTGATTTTAAAGACTTGTCGGTCTGCTTGTGGCTCCTGAGGTCGCGGGGTCGATCCCCGTCGGCCACCCCATATTAAGCCCTTGATTTTCAAGGCATTTCAGAGCCCCGCCCCGTGCGGGGTTTTGTTTTTCTA